>Ga0070712_100000031_pt1 | contig 72694 bp, 59 predicted proteins | sample LARL81metaG_FD_71396 | JGI IMG/M metagenome (GOLD analysis project Ga0070712, IMG submission 71396) | Corn, switchgrass and miscanthus rhizosphere microbial communities from Kellogg Biological Station, Michigan, USA - LAR L8-1 metaG | ecosystem: Host-associated > Plants > Roots > Rhizosphere ...
GCGGCGACGAGGCGGCCGTTTTTTCCGATCAGCGCCGCGAAGCTGCGCAACGCGCCGTCGCGCATCTTGTCCTTTAGCGTCACCTGATCGGCGAAGGCGACGTTTCCGTTTTCGTCGGTGACACTGACATGACCGCTGGCCGTCATCGTGTCGGTTTTCTCGTTGTACGAAACTTGCTCGGCCAGCAGGATGCGGCCTTCGCTGTCGATCTCGACATGGCCGTTGGCGGTCACAACGTGATTATCGACGTCATAGTCGAGCTGGTCGGCCTGCAGAAGGAATTGGCCTTTGAGCGCCAGTTGCTGGGCTGCTTCAGCGCCGGCGAGCGGAAGCAGCAACGCGGCGGCGAGAAGGAGGGCGCGGATCATCCGTCCTCCGTGTTGAACACAAGTGTCATTCCGATGAGGATCGAAGCGATCGCCGGCGCAGTAGCGGCGAGAATGACCGGCAGGATCGCGCTCTGGCCCAGCGCGCGAGCGAATTCGCTGAAGAAGTAGACACCGAACCCGGCGAGCGCGCTGATGAGTATGACGCGGGGCAGACCTCCGCTGCGTCCGAGACGGACGGAGAAGCTGGCTGCCATGAACACCATCGCTGCGAACAGCGCGGGCGTTGCGAGCAGGGTGTAGAGATAGAGCTCATAGCGCACGGCCGAAAATCCCGCGCTCTGGGCGGTATGGATGAAGCCGGGCAGTTGCCAGAAAGACAGCGTGTCGGGCGGCGCGAAACTTTCCTGGATTTGCGCCGGCGTCAGCGTCGTTTCCAGCTTGTAGGCATCATGATGGACGGGGCTGCCATCGGTGCCGCTGACCCAGGCGTCTTTCAACATCCAGATTCCGGAATCGAGTTGCGCCGATTTCGCATCGACGCGGCCGAGGAAACGATCGTCGGCGCCGTAGAGGAACACGATCACGTCTTCCAGATGGACACCTTGCTCTGTGACGCGAAGTGCATGGATCACAGATTGCTGCGTGGCATTGCCCTGGCGCAGCCACAAACCGTTGCGCGATACGGCCAGCTGCGAAGCTTCGCCCTTGATGTACTTTGCCTCGAGCGCGGTGAACTGCGCCAGCATGCGTGCAGATATCGGCGTGACGATCATGACGACGAAGATGCCGAGCGCGGCGGCGACAGCGAGCGGCGGCGCGAGAAAGTCCCACGCCGACATGCCAGCGGCACGGATCGCGACCAACTCCTGGCTGCGCGACAAACGCGCGAAGGCGAAGACGCCACCCAGCAGCACGGCGAACGGCAGCATCTTCTGACCGAGATCGGGCAGTTGCAGTATCGCCATGCCGACGACGATGAGCGTGGAGACGCCGTGACCCGCCGTCCGGTTGGTCAAGTCCACCGTGTCGATCGAGAACGCCAGCATGAGAAAGACGGAGTAGACGATGGCGACACCGAAGAGGAATTGTTCCGCGAGGTAGCGATAAAGCGTCCACGACCAACTCATGTGAGCGCCTCAGCGGGTTCGCTGCGGGCGAAGCGCGCGAACGGATTGGTGCCGGATAACACCACAAGCGCAATCGCAGCGCCCAAAATCGGTATGACGTAGAAAAGAAAGAGCAGTGACGGCGTGCTGACGGCGAGGCCCTGCACACCATAACCAGCAATGCGCACGATCGCCGCCGCAAGCGCCGCCAGCGCGAGGCGAAGGGCATTGGCGCCGCGCGCGCGCCGACCCCGCAAGACTGCAGCGAGCGCGATCATCGCAAAGGCGATGCAATAAAGCGGTTGCGACAGGCGGTTGTGCCCTTCGGCGATATAGGCATTGCGAAGTTTCTGCGGCAATTTCGGATTCGGCTGGAAGAGTTCGGGCAGATAGCGCTCGCTGGTGGCGCGGTCGGTGGCGCGCGCCGGACCGGCGAACTGGTCGAGATCGAAGACGTCGCGCTGGAACTTGAGCACCGTCAGTTGGCCGCCGGCATGGGCGCTTTCCTCGACGGTGCCGTCGAACATGATGAGGCGCGCGCCGGCCGGCGTCTGTGCCAGCTGACCGCGCACGGCGAGATAGGTGACCGGTGTCTTTTTGTTGCGATTGTCATGCACCATGACGCCGCGGATGGTTCCGTCCGAGTTGAGTTCGCGGATGAAGACGGTCAGCCCGTCGGCCGGCGTGTTGAATTCGCCTTCGTTCAGCAGTGCCGCTCCGATATCGGCACGGATGTCGACGACCTTATCCTTCATTGCGCGCTGACCCGCCGGCATCAGATAGAGGCCGCAGAGATAGGTCAGCGCCATGGTGATCGCGGCAGCGAGCAAGACGGGGACTGCGATCTGTGCCCGGCTGAAACCCGCCGCCGACATGACGACGAGTTCACTGTCTGAATTGAGCTTGTTGAGCGCGAACAGAGTTCCCGCGAAATAGGCGATCGGCAGGATGATGACGAGCAGGCTCGGCACTATGAGCAGCGTCAGGTAGACGAAGGTCGGTGCCGACTGGCCGCGATTGATGACGAGGTCGAGCAGGCGGAGCGACTGAGTCAGCCAGATCACCGCCGTCAGCAGGAGGGCAAAGAGGACGGTCGGGCCGATCATCTGCCCAAGCACATAGATCGACAGTCGCGGCAGTCTCACGCTTCGAGCCGTCCTGGCGCGGGAGTGCACACTTTTGTGTGCGCCCTTTCGCCCCTTCTGTGATTCGCCCTAAACTAGCATTCCGGCGCGGATATCCGGCAATATGGATCGGCCGCGTTCCTGCCAGTTATATCGGCCAATGCCGGCTTGGTGTCACGTCACTACCAACAAAATTCGGGAGAGAGCTAATGCAATTGTCGTTTGCCGCGCCGCATTCGGTGGAATCGGGTGCGTGGATTGTCGGCGCCCTCGAAGGCGGTGTATTGACCACGTCGGCGCAGCGCGCCGACAAAATGGTCGGCGGTGCGCTCAGCCGTGCGCTCAAACTCAGCCGTTACACAGGTAAATCCGGACAGGTTTTGGAAATCCTGGCGCCGTCCGGCAGCAAGGCATCACGTGTTTTGCTCGTTGGTCTCGGCAACGCGGCGGAGTTCGATGCAACGAAGGCGGAACAGCTCGCTGCCTCGATCAACGGCCGGTTGAGTGGCGCCGGCGAGACGGCTGCAACCTTTGAGATCGACGTGCCGAAAGGCTCGAAGCTCAAGGCTGGCGAACTTGCGGCACATCTGGCGTTCGGCGCAAGACTGAAAAGTTATGCCTTCAACCTCTACCGCACCAAGAATCTGGATGAGTACGAGTTCAAGTTGAAGAAGGTGACGATCGCGACGCCGGCTCTTGCCGATGCCAAGAAGCAGTGGGCGGGGCTCGAAGGTATCGCCGGCGGCATCTTCACGGCACGCGATTTGGTGAACGAGCCGCCGAATGTTCTGCATACGGAGGAATTTGCCAAGCGCACCAAAACACTCCTCAGCAAGCTCGGCGTCAAGGTCGAGATTCTGGGCGAAGCCGAAATGAAGAAGCTCGGCATGGGCTCGCTTTTGGGCGTGGGACAGGGCAGCGAGAGCGAAAGCCAGCTCGTCGTCATGCAGTGGAACGGCGCACGCAAAAAGAAGGAGACGCCCGTCGCCTTCGTCGGCAAGGGCGTGTGCTTCGATTCCGGCGGCCTCTCACTGAAAACCGGTCCCGGCATGATGAACATGAAGGGCGACATGGGCGGTGCCGCCGCCGTCGTCGGCACGATGCAGGCGCTTGCCACGCGCAAGGCGAAAGTGAACGCCGTCGGCGTCATCGGTCTCGTCGAAAACATGCCCGATGCGAAGGCGCAGCGCCCGGACGATGTGGTGAAGTCGATGTCTGGCCAGACCATCGAGGTGTTGAACACGGACGCCGAAGGACGCTTGGTGCTCGCCGATGCGCTGACTTACACGCAACGCAAGTTCAAGCCGAAGTTTGTCATCGACCTCGCCACGCTGACCGGCGCGATCATCATGGCGCTCGGTCCCGAACATGCCGGTCTCTTCTCCAACGACGACAAATTGTCGAACCGCATCACCGACGCAGGCAAGAGGGTCCACGAGCCGGTCTGGCGCATGCCGATGGGAACGAACTACGACAAGCTGCTGCGCTCCAAGATCGCCGACATGAAGAATATCGGCGGGCAGAATGCCGGTTCGATCACCGCGGCGCAGTTCCTCCACCGCTTCGTCGAGAACAAGACGCCTTGGGCGCATCTCGACATCGCCGGTGTCGCTTTCCATGAAAACAGCCAGAATGCGTTGCTGCCCGGCTGGGGCACCGGCTGGGGCGTGCGCTTACTCAATGAACTTGTCGCGGAGCACTACGAGGATTGACCGAGACTCTTTTTTATCATCTCGAACGCCGCACTCTCGATGACGTGCTTCCCGGCGTCATCGAGAAGACACTGGAGCGCGGCTGGCGGGCGCTGATCCGCGTCGAATCTTCCGAGCGCGCAGATGCGATCGACAATCTGCTGTGGACTTACAGCGAGCAGACGTTTCTGCCGCATGCGCAGGCCGGCGACGGCAACCCAAAACGCCAGCCGGTGCTGATCACCGTCGAAGACGACAATCCCAATGCCGCCAACGTCCTCTTCCTGGTCGGCGGCGCTCAACCGCCGTCATGGGACGATGCGGCGACGAAGGCGCTGACCCGCGTGGTGCTAATGTTCGACGGGCGCGATGGTGACGCGCTCGCCCGCGCGCGCGCTGCATGGCAGGACGCGAAGGCGGCCGGCCATGACGTGACATACTGGAAAGAATCCGCGAACGGCAAATTCGAAAAGCAGGCTTGAGTTTGCGCATTAGCGCGGCCATCTGATAGAGAGCCGGCATTCGGAGTTTTCCTTGCTCAACCCACTCGTCTATCTGCAAAATCCGCTCTCGCTGATTCCGCTCGCCATGATCGTCATCTGCGTCGTGCACGCTGTCAGGCGCGGCAACATCTTTCCCTGGATCTACATCATCGTTTTTCTGCCGGGCATCGGCAGCCTGATCTATATCGGCGTGGAGATCATTCCCGAACTGCTGCGCGGTCGGGCCGCGGCGCGATTGAAATCCGGCGCCGCAGCCGCGATCGATCCCAACAAGTCGTTCCGTGAGGCGCATCGCGCCGCCGAGCTCGTGGGTTCCGTCGATGCCAAGCGCGCGCTCGCCGAGCAATACATGGCGCGCGGCGCGTATGGCGACGCGGTCGAGATCTATCGCGCCACAGCGGTCGGGCAGTTCAAAGACGACCCGGCACTGCTTCTGGGACTCGCCAAGGCCCAGTTCCTCAACAACGATCCAGCCGGCGCGCAGGCGAGCCTCGATGCCCTGCAAGCAGCGGATCCGAGCTTCGTCTCCGGCGATGCGCATCTCATCTATGCGCGCGCTCTCGAAGCGCAGGGCAAGACCGAGGAAGCGCTCGCCGAATATCGCAAGCTCGTTCCTTACTACTCCGGCGAGGAAGCGCGGGCGCGCTACGCCATGCTGTTGGAGAAGACCGGCGCGCAAGCCGAAGCGCGCGCTCTCTTTCAGGAGATCCTCAAGCTTCTGGATGGCGCGCCGCGCCGCTATCAGCAGTCGCAGAAGGAATGGGGCGACATCGCCAGGCGCGGTTTGAAATAGTCAAACCTCTGCCATCGCCTGCTCGTATTCTTCCTGCAGCTTGAGCCAACGCGCTTCGATGTCCGTCAGTTTTCTGAGCGAGTCGGCGCGCTTCTTGGAGACCGCCTTGCCGCGCGCCGGATCCTTGGCGAACAAGAGCGGATCGGCGAGCGACTTGTCGCACTTGGCGATATCGAGATTGAGTTCGGCGATCTGGTGTTCGGCGGCTTCCAGCTTGTCCTTCAGCGGCTTCAGCTGACGGCGTCGTTCGGCGCTGTCGCGTCGCGGTTTCGCAACTTTGGTAGATTCGCTTCGCTGTGACGGCGCGTTGTCGCCGGCAAGAAGGTATTTTCGATAGTCGTCGAGATCGCCGTCGAAGGGATGCACCTCGCCCTCGGCGACCAGGAAAAGCCGATCGGCCGTCGCCTCGATCAGGCGGCGGTCGTGGCTCACCAGCACGACAGCGCCGTCGAAATCGTTCAGCGCCGTCAGAAGCTCGCCGCGCGCGTCGATGTCGAGATGGTTGGTCGGCTCGTCGAGAATGAGAAGGTTGGGCTTGTCGAGCGTCGCCAGCGCCAGCATCAGCCGCGCACGTTCGCCGCCGGAGAGATTGCCGACCCTGGTGAGCTGTTTGTCGGCGGAGAAGCCGAAGCCGCCGAGCCGGGTTCTCAGCTCCTGGATGGTCAATTTCGGCCGCAGCTCCTGTAGCGTCTCGATTGGCGTGATGAGCCCGTTCAATTCCTCGAGCTGATGCTGCGCGAAATAGCCGGGCACGAGCTTGCGCGCGCGCACCAGTTCGCCGCCCATGAGCTCGAGCTTGCCCGCGAGCAGCTTCGCGAGCGTCGACTTGCCGTTGCCGTTCTTGCCGAGCAGCGCGATGCGATCGTCGGGATCGAAACGCAGAGAGAGGCGCTGCAGCACCGGCTTGCCCGGCTCATATCCGACCGACGCGCGATCCATGGTGATGAGCGGCGGCGTCGCCTCGACTGCCTTGGGCAGGCGGATGGGCGCCACATGTTCGTCGAGCGGAATGTCGATGCGCTCCAGACGCTCGATCATCTTGATGCGGCTCTGCGCCTGGCGCGCCTTCGATGCCTTGGCGCGGAAGCGGTCGACGAAGGATTGCAGGTGCTTTATCTGCGCGTCCTGCTTTTTCTGCGTGGCGACGTCCAGCGCGCGGCGCATCGCGCGCGTCTCGGCGAAGGTGTCGTAGTTGCCGGTGTAGAGCGAGAGCTTGCCGTGCTCGAGATGCAGGATGAACTCCGCCGCCGTATTGAGTAGGTCGCGGTCGTGGCTGACGATGAGCACCGTACCGCGATAGCGTTGCAGATAATTCTCCAGCCACATCACGCCTTCGAGGTCGAGATAGTTGGTCGGCTCGTCGAGCAGGAGGAGATCGGGTGCGGCGAAGAGGATGGCCGCGAGCGCCACGCGCATGCGCCAGCCGCCGGAAAATTCCGCACACGGACGAAGTTGGTCGGCCGCCGAGAAACCGAGGCCGGCGAGGATTTCGGCGGCGCGCGCTGGCGCTGTGTAGGCGTCGATGGCGTCGAGCCGATGGTAGATATCGCCGAGCTTGTGACCGTCGCTCTCATGTTCGGCAGCGGCAAGCAGGCGGGTGCGCTCGGTGTCGGCTTCCAGCACCGTGTCGATCAAGCTCGCGTCGCCGCCCGGCGCTTCCTGCGCCACCGAGCCGAGCCGCCAGGCGCTTGGCCATGAGACATCACCGTCGTCAGGATGGAGTTCGCCCAGAATCACCTTCAGGAGCGTCGACTTGCCGGCGCCGTTGCGTCCCACCAGGCCAATGCGCCGCCCGGCGGGCAAGCTTGCGCTCGCGCCCTTCAGGACTTCGCGGCCCGCAAAGCGGACGATGATGTTGTCCAGAACCAGCATGGTGCGCGGGCGTATAGCAGACGGTCTGGCCAGGTGTAAGAACGTGCCCTAGCATTCGGGTCATGAAATCTACTTTGAGCGTGGCCGTCGTAACAGGTGCAAGCCGAGGCATCGGACGCGGTGTGGCGATTGCGCTCGAACATGCTGGTTATCGTGTGTTCGCTACGGGGCGGTCGATTGCGACTGCCGATCTTCCGAAAACGATCGTTCGAATCAACTGCGACCATCGCGACGACGCGGCGACTTTCCGCGCCTTTGAAACGATCGCAGCGGAAGCCGGATCGCTGGACATTCTCGCAAACTGCGCCTGGGGCGGTTACGAGCGCATGATCGAGGATGGTCGATTTACTTGGCCAACGCCGTTTTGGGAGCAACCTCTCCATCGTTGGGAAAGCATGTTCGACGGCGGCGTGCGCGCAGCTTTCGTGTGTTCGGCACAAGCGGCAAAACTTATGATTCCGCAGAAACGCGGATTGATCGTGAGTCTCGGTTTCTGGTCAGCGGACAAATACTTCGGCAATGCAATTTATGGCGTGGCAAAAGCCGCGACGAATAAGCTGACTTCCGATATGGCGCACGAGCTTAGGGTGCACGGTATCTCGACGATCACTCTCTATCCGGGGCTTGTTCGAACGGAAGCCGTTCTGGAGGCGGCAAGGAGCGGCGCATTCGATCTCAGCAATAGCGAAAGTCCGGAATTCATTGGCCGGGTCATCGCGGCACTCGCGAGCGATCCTAAGCTTCCATCGCGTAGCGGCGAGACCATTGTCGCGGCAGCACTGGCTCGCGAGCTTGGCATCGTGGACATCGACGGAAAAAGCCCGATACCAATTTCGCCGGCTTCACTTTGATTTCCGGCCATCGAACCAGGTGACGAGTCATGAAAATTCTTCAGATTCTTGGGCTCGGGTTTATTGCCGCTTCGTTGGCAACCGCTGCGCTCGCAAATGAGACGGTCGTCGTGCGCGATGTGATGGGCCCGGAGGGTCCGCTCTATGTCGACGGAAACCTTTACTATGTCGGCTGGATTTCGAACGCCTTGTCGAAGTGGGACGGCAAGACGTCGACCGTTCTGAACAGCGCGCCCGGCTGCGGCCACAACGGTCTCGCCCTCACCAAGCGCAAGACCTTCATCGTCGCCTGCACCAACGATCCTGGTGCCATCCTCGAACTCGACGTGACCGGCAAGGAGCTGCGGCGCTGGACGGTCGACGACAAGGGCCGCAAATTCGCGGGCGGCGTCAACGATGTCGTGGTAGCCGCCAATGGAGGCGTTTACGCGACTTTGTTCGGTCCGTTCGATGCCGTGCCGAGCGCGGTGATCGGCAAGGTGCTCTATCTGGCGCCCGGCAGAGACAAATGGGTCGAGGTCGCCGGCGATCTCAACTACGCCAATGGTGTGGGCATCTCGCCCGATCAGAAGACGCTCTATGTCAGCGAGACGGTCGGCAATTGCATCCTGAAGTTCACGATCAATGCCGACGGTACGCTCAGCCACCGCTCCAACTTCGCGCTGTTGCATTTGCTGGTGCCCGACAAGGTCAACTCCTGGTACATCGGACCCGACAGCATGAAGGTCGACGGCAAAGGCGACATCTATGTCGCGCAATGGTCGGGCGGAAAGATTTTGAAGCTTTCGCCACTAGGAAAACTGCTGCACCTCTTCAACATCGCCGCCGGCAACGGCACGACCAACGTCGCGTTCGGACCGGGCGAGAAGGAGTTGTACGTCACGGTCGCAAAGGACCCCAACGATCCCAAGGCGCGGGGCAGCATCGTCAAGGTGCCCAACGTGCAATAGAAAAAATGTATTCCGGCCCAAGCGCGAATTTTTGATTTTCCCGTCGCTTCACGGTCTAGCATGCGTGCCATTCCGTCTCATTTCAGGGGGTACTCATGTCGATTTCGGATTTGGCGGCGTTCGGAAGTTTTGTCAGCGGCATCGCTGTGGCCATCACGCTGGTGTTTCTGTTGATCCAGATTCGGCAAACGAACCGCAATCAGCGCTCACTCATGCAGCAAGGTCATCTGACCATGCTGGTCGACGCGAGCATGCGCTGGGCCGAGCCAGTCATGCAGAATCTGATTGTGCGCGCCGAGGCATGCGACGCGACGATGGAGCCATCGCAGATAGGCTCATTCCTGATCATGCTGCAGGCCGTCATGCGAAACTTCGAAGACGGGTATCTGCAGTTCAAAGCAGGTACTCTTGATGCGTCCAGCTTGGCGAGCGACGTAGAGATGGTGCGCGTTCACTTCGCCGCACCGGCGTATCGTGCCGCTTGGCGAGTCCTGCGTAATAGGTTCGGCGCCGACTTTCAGCAGTATATGGATGCTCTTCTACGGGAAATCAAAGTGGAAAAGTCGTTTGATCCGATGTCGCAATGGAAGATGTTCGTCGTCGAAGAGCTTGCAGCAGCCCCCGCGCCATAGCCTCGCGGCTGCCAACGCTCATCGGTGAACTTAGGACATCGAACCATTGGCGATAGGGCTTCGCGCCCGCGCGCTTCTTGCGCTTTCGTTACTGTCGGCTATAACCCGCGCGCCTTGCCAAACCGGGAGTGACCAATGGCCGTCGAGCGCACCCTTTCGATCATCAAGCCGGATGCGACGCGGCGTAACCATACCGGCGCGATTATCGATAGGTTCGAGAAGGCGGGGCTGCGCGTCATCGCCTCGCGTCGCATGAAGCTTTCGAAAGACCAGGCGGAAGCTTTCTATGCCGTGCACAAGGCGCGGCCGTTCTTCACGAGCCTCGTTTCCTTCATGACGTCCGGTCCGGTCGTGGTGCAAGTGCTGGAAGGCGAAAATGCCATCGCCAAGAATCGCGATGTGATGGGCGCCACCGATCCGGCCAAGGCCGCGCCGGGTACCATCCGCAAGGACTTCGCCGAGTCGATCGAAGCAAACTCGGTGCACGGCTCCGACGCGCCCGAAACCGCGGCGCAGGAGATCAGGTTCTTCTTCAGCGAACTGGATATCGTTCCGTAAAAACCGTCCACGTGCTCATCCTTCGACAAGCTCAGGATGAGGTATTAGCTTGATCCTCATCCTGAGCTTGTCGAAGGACGGAGGCAGCGCATGATGCAAGGCAAAACAGTCGTCGTCACGGGCGGCACGTCGGGGATCGGCGAGGTCGCGGCGCTCAATCTCGCGGGGCAGGGCGCGCGCATCGTGCTCATTGCGCGCGATCTGGCGCGCGGCGAAGCGACACTCGCAAAGTTGCGCCAGGCAAATCCGTCGGCTCAACACACTGCCCACTACGGCGATCTTTCCGTCATCGCGGACATGAAGCGCGTCGCGCAAACCGTCGCGGCCAGCGAATCGCGCATCGATGTGCTCATCAACAATGCTGGCGCGGTGTTTCTCGCTCGCAAGGTAAGCGCGGACGGTCTGGAGATGACCTTCGCGACCAATCATATGGCGTATTTTGTCGTGACGAACGTCCTGCTCGACCGACTGAAGGCGACGCCTGGCGCGCGCGTCGTCTCGACTGCGTCGGACGCGCATAAGTCCGGCAAGCTCGATTTCGACGATCTGCAAAGCGAGAAGAGTTACAGCTCGTTTCGGGTCTACGGCACATCCAAGCTCTGCAACATCCTCTTCACCCGCGAATTGGCCCGGCTCTTGGAAGGAACTGGCGTGACGGCGAACTGCCTGCATCCCGGTTTCGTCGGCACGCGCTTCGGCCAGAACAATGCGAGCAACATTTTCCTGAAACTGCTGGCACGCGGAATCATGGCGTTCGGCCTCTCGCCGGAGGAGGGTGCCAAGACGATCATCCACCTGGCGTCGTCGCCTGATGTGGCAACCATCAGCGGCGAGTATTTCTACAAGTGCAAGGTCGAAGAACCGACGCAGGCCGCGCAGGACGATGCCGCCGCGAAGCGGTTGTGGGAGGTTTCCTCGAAGCTCTCCGGCGTTGGGTGAACCAAAGAATATGCGAAGCGACCGCGAAAGAGCGTCCGAATCGTACTGATCTGGTGGCCCTCGCCCTTCGACAAGCTCAGGGTGAGGGCCAAATCTAAGTCCTCATCCTGAGCTCGTCGAAGGATGGATGGAACGTCGACTCTATCCGAGGAAAACGACTTTCCCTTCCCGAAGAACGACCCTTCCTTCCGCCAGCTGCTTCAGCGCCGCGGGATAGAGCTTGTGCTCTTCGGCGAGGACGCGGTTCTGCAACGTCTCGACGGTGTCCGTGGGAAATACCGGCACAGCCGCCTGCGCGATGATCGGTCCGCTGTCCAGTTCCGGCACCACGAAGTGCACCGTGCAGCCGGAGACGCGCACGCCGGCGTCGAGCACCTGTTGGTGCACGCGAATTCCCTTGAACGCCGGCAGCAGCGACGGGTGGATGTTCAGCATGCGGCCCTGCCACTTGCGCACGAAGCCGTCGGAGTGGATGCGCATGAAGCCGGCTTCGCAGATGATCTCGATGTTCGCAGCCATGAGTGCCGCATCGACGGCGGCATCGAAATCCTCGCGTGAAGAAAACGCTTTGTGCGAGATCGTCTTGCCCGGAACGCCCGCTGCCGTCGCGACCTTTAATCCTTCGGCGGTTTCAACGTTGGAGATGACCAGCGCGATTTCGGCGGGGTAGGACGGATCGCGACTAGCCTCGATCAGCGCGGCAAGGTTGCTGCCGCGGCCCGAGATCAGAACGGCGGTGCGCTTCCTCTTCGTCAAAGCTTAAGCGCACCCTTGTACGTCACCTTCGCGTCGCCTTCGCCGTTGACGAGATGGCCGATACGGACCGCCTTCTCGCCGGACTCCTGGAACGCGTCGATGACGTGGCCGGCGCTCTCCGGCGCGACGACGGCGATGAGACCAAGACCGCAATTGAAGGTGCGCAGCATTTCGCGCTCGGCGATTCCGGCCTGGCGCGCCAGCCAGCCGAACACCGCCGGCGGCGTCCAGCAGGTCAGATCGATCTCGGCATCCAGCCCCTCGGGCAGTGCTCGGGGCAGGTTTTCGCTGATGCCGCCGCCGGTGATATGCGCGAGCCCCTTCACGCCGCCGGCGTGGATCGCGGCGAGACCGCCTTTGACATAGAGCAAAGTCGGCGCGAGCAGCACGTCAGCCAACGATCTCGACTTGTCGAACGGCGCCGGCGCGTCATAACGCGCGCCTGCATCGGCGACGACCCGGCGCACCAGCGAAAAGCCATTGGAATGCACGCCGCTCGAGGCAACGCCAATAATGACATCACCGGCGCGCATCTCGTTGGTCTTCGGAAGAACGTGGCCGCGTTCGACAGCGCCCACCGTAAAGCCAGCGAGATCGAAGTCGCCCGTGGCGTAGAGACCCGGCATCTCGGCCGTCTCGCCGCCGATCAGCGCGCAACCGCAGGCGCGGCAGGCGCGCGCAATTTCTTCGATGACAAGGGCGGCGGCATCGACGTCGAGTTTGCCGCTTGCGTAATAGTCGAGGAAGAAGAGCGGTTCGGCACCCTGCACGACGAGATCGTTGACGCACATCGCCACGAGATCCTGACCGATGCCTTTGAAGATGCCGGTCTCGATCGCGATCTTGAGCTTGGTACCGACGCCATCGGTCGAAGCCACGAGAATGGGGTCCTTGAAGCCAGCGGCCTTCAAATCGAATAGGCCACCGAACCCGCCCAGATCCGCGTCGGCGCCGGGGCGGCGCGTCGCGCGTGCAGCCGGCGCGATGCGTCCCACAAGTGCTTCGCCCGCATCGATGTCGACGCCGGCATCCTTGTAGGTGAGGCTGTTGCGGCCGGTCTTGTCGGTCATAGCGATGGTCCGGCGCGACGGAAGCGGTTTCACGCCTCGTTTAAGATGCACGATGTGAAGATACAAGCATTCCGAAGAGGACGCACGCATGTCGCTTGACGGCGCGATTGCCGTACATCGCTTTGGTTTGGGGGCGAGACCTAGCGAGATCGAGCGCGCCAGCCACGATCCCAAGGCGTGGCTGCTGTCGCAAATCAATGCGCCTGCCGAAGCACCCGCGGCGCTGGACGGTTCGCCGCTCAAGAGCGGCGGCGCACTTGTGGTCGAGATGCTGCAATATCAGCGCGACCGCGCGATGGAACGGCGCAACGGCGCGGGTGGCGATCCGGTCAAGACATTCTTCAAGGTCAAGGCGCAGGAATTCGCCGACGAGCTCGCGGCGCGCTATGCGCATGGCTTCACGACCGATCGCCCGTTCGCCGAGCGCCTCGTCTGGTTCTGGAGCAACCACTTCGTCGTCTCCGCCCAGAATCCGCGCGCGACGACGCTGGTCGGCGCCTTTGAACGCGAAGCCATCCGTCCGCACATCACCGGCAAGTTCGAGGACATGCTGCTGGCCGCCGCCGCGCATCCCGCCATGCTGCTTTATCTCGACAATGCCCAGTCGATCGGACCGCGCTCGCGCGCTGGCGAATTCACCGGCAAGGGACTCAACGAAAATCTTGGCCGTGAGTTGATGGAGCTCTACACGCTCGGCGTCGATGGCGGCTACACGCAGAACGATGTCATCGCAATGGCGAAGATTCTGACCGGTTGGTCGCTCGATCGTTCGGGCGCGAACAATGGCTTTGCCTATTTCGAAAACCGCCACGAGCCGGGCGATGTGCGCCTGCGCGGCAGAACCTATCCGCCGACACTGGATGGCGGCATGACGGCAATCCGCGATCTGGCGCACGATCCCGCAACCGCGCGGCACATCGCGCGCAAGTTGGCGACCCATTTCATCGCCGACGATCCACCAAAGGACTCGGTCGCGCGGCTGGAAAAGACTTTCAATGACACCGGCGGCGATCTGCATGCGCTGGCGCGCGCGGTGGTCGACGATGCGAACGCCTGGAAGCCCGGCCCCGGCAAGATGCGCACGCCGGTAGAGTATGTAACGGCCGGCTATCGACTTCTCGATCTCCCCAAGGGCGACACCGCCGAAAAGCAAGTTCGCGGCGCAGTCGCCGCCACGCGGCTGATGGGCGAAACGCCGCTTGCCCCGCCGGCGCCGAAGGGCTGGCCCGATACGTCGGATGCCTGGTCCGGTCCGGACGCCGTTCTCACACGCATCGAATGGGCGCAGCAGGTCGGTCAGAAGATGCCGCCCGGCTTCGACGCGGCCGCGATTGCGGAATTGGGCGTCGGACCGTTGCTCCAACCGGCGACGAAAATTGCGATGGCGCAGGCCGAAAGCCAGTCCGACGCGCTGGCGCTGCTGCTCTCCAGTCCCGAATTCCAGCGCAGGTGAGGCCATGACCACACGTCGCTCGATTTTGCAGACCATGGCCGCCGCCGGTGCGCTCGCCGCATGGGACACGCCACTCCGTTTCGCTTTCGCCAACGTGCCGACGGAGCGCCGCCTCGTCGTCGTGATTCTGCGCGGCGCGCTGGATGGGTTGGCACTGGCTCCGCCGCATGGCGATAAGGACTATGCGGCGACGCGTGGCGTGCTCGCGCTCAGCACGAGCGGCACTAATCCCCTGCACGATCTCGACGGCTTCTTCGGTCTGCATCCCTCGCTCAACACCGTGAAGGCGATGTACGACGCGAAGCAAGTCGTAGTCTGCCACAACATTTGTTCGCCCTATCGCGAGCGCTCGCATTTCGACGGACAGAACGTGCTGGAGACCGGCGGCACGGGACCGCACGTACTGCAAGATGGCTGGCTCAATCGCGCACTCGCTCCGATGGGTCTTGGCGACGGAGAACATGCGCTCGCCGTGGCGCAGACGCCGCCGCTGCTGCTTTCCGGTCCGGAGCGCGTCACGAGCTGGATGCCCGCGACGCTGCCGACGCCAAGCGAAGCCTTTCTCGCGCGCGTACAGCGGCTTTACGCGTCCGATGCGGTACTTTCCGCGTCGCTCACCAGCGCCATCGCCTTGCAGAACCAGGCGCATGCCGCAATGGATGATCCCGCGGCGAGGAAACCCGGAGCGACCGGCGCCTATGGCGACTTGACCCCGCTCTTTTCCGGGGCGGGCAAGTTGCTGGCGGCCGCAGACGGTCCTCGTGTTGCGGTTCTCGATGCCGGCGGCTGGGATACGCACTTCAATCAGGGCGCCAATGACGGTCAGTTGGCGCGCCGACTGCAAGCGTTCGATCAGGGACTCGATGCCTTCAAGATTGCACTTGGTCCCGTCTGGTCGAAAACGGCGATTGTTGTCGCAACGGAGTTCGGCCGCACCGTGCGTCCCAATGGCAGCAATGGAACCGATCACGGAACCGGCGGTGCAGCGCTCATTCTGGGTGGAGCGGTCAATGGTGGAACCGTTCGAGCAGATTGGACCGGTCTCGGCGGCGCGGCGCTCAAGGATGGCCGCGACCAACCGGCGCGGAGCGATCTGCGCGCACTCTTTAAAGGTCTTCTTGCCGAACATATGGGCGTGGCGAGCGTTGCGCTCAATTCCAAAGTGTTTCCCGACAGCGCCAATGTCGAGGCGATGCGGGAACTCATTCGCGCCTGATTTCTGGCGCTTTCGCGGGTGCGCCGCGCCCCTTATAGTCGCTGGGTACAAACTAGGTCCCCGATGCGACAGATGTTTTCCCGGCTTGCTCCCATTTTGGCGCTTGCCTTCGCCGTGCTTTTGTCCCGCGGCGCCTGGGCGGCCGATCCCACCTTCACGGTGAGCGGGATTCACGTCGACGCGACAGCGGCGTCTGCCTCGGCCGCGCAGGCTATCGCCATCGATCAGGGCCGTCCGCGCGCTTGGGACATCCTCTACAAGCGAATCGCGAGCCCGTCGGATCTGGCAAAGGAACCAAAGCTGGATATCGCGTCGCTGCGCGGGCTGGCGCGTGGCTACACCGTCAACAATGAAAGGCGCTCGACCACGCGTTACGTCGCCGATGTGACCTATATCTTCAGTCCGCAGGCCGTGAACCGCGTGCTTCGTACCATCTCGCCTGCTTACGCCGTGACGCAGGCGCGGCGCATTCTGCTGCTGCCGATGTCGCCGACGTTCAACCGCAATTCGGCCTGGACGACGGCATTCATCAGTCCGCGGTTCGGTGGCAGTCTCGTTCCCTTCACCGTGCCATCGGGCGCGTCGGCGGACGTCGCGGCGCTAGCGCGGTTGCAGTTCGACGAAGCCAGCTGGGCCGATGTAGAACTCGTCGCTGCGCGCATCCATGCGACAGAGGCGGTGCTGGCGCTCGCTGCGCCGATTCCGGGCAAGATCCAGATCTGGCTGAAGCGAATTGGCCTCGCCGAGACGCCGACCAAAGTGTCGTTCGACGTTCCGCTGGTGCAGAACAATGCGATGCAGACCTATCCCGTCGCCGCGGACGTGGCCGTGCATGGCATAGAGGATCTGTGGCGGCAAAAGGCTCCGATCGATCTTTCGACCAAGAACAACCTTGTGGCTGACATACGCCTGTCGTCGCCGGCGCAATGGAGCACGATACAAAGCGCAATGGGCATGATCGCCAACGTGCGCGACGTGAGCGTGGTTGCGATAGATATCGGCATGATGCGCGTTGCGATTTCCTATGTCGGCACATCGGATCAACTCCACGACGCCCTGGCACCTGTGGGCGTGGCGTTGACCAAGGAAGAGTCCGGTTGGACGCTCGCTTATGCGCCGCCGCCCAAACCAACCGCGGCGGCGACGCCATGAGTCTGCTTCTGCGCAACATTCCCAATGTGTTGACGGCGGTTCGCGTCGTGCTGGCGCCGCTGACGGCCTATCTCATCGTGCGCGGCAACGATCTCGCGGCACTCGGCGTTTTCGCCGCGGCAGGCGCGACGGATGCGATCGATGGTTTTCTCGCCCGCCGCTTCGGCATGGTATCGCGCTTCGGCGAATATCTCGATCCGGCGGCCGACAAGTTTCTCATGCTGATCTGTTTCGTGACACTGACGGTGATGCACCAGGCGCCTCTGTGGCTCAGCGTGATCGTCATCGGCCGCGATGTCGCGATCATCCTGGGCGTCCTCGTCGCGCGTGCGCTATCGCTGCCGGTGCAGATGGCGCCACTTGCGATCGGCAAGGCCTGCACGGTGGTTCAGGTCGGCTATGTTGCGTTATTGTTGCTGCTGCTCACCTTCAATCTCGACATGCCGCAATTGGCGCTGATGGCGGCGGCGACGGCGGCAATCTTCACGCTGCTCTCCTGGCTTGCCTATGGCCAGTTGCTGCTCAAAGCCTTCGCGCTCGGCCGTCGGCCGGCCTAAACGCACTTGAGCGCACAACTCATCCTGCAGCTTGAGACCGCGCCAGCCCTGGGGCGGCGGGACTTTCTCGTGGCTCCCGGCAATGCGGAAGCCGTCGCGTTCATCGATTCCTATCCGCACTGGCCGTCTTCGGCCGTGTTGCACGGTCCGGCCGGTTCCGGAAAGTCGCATCTCGTGTCGGCTTGGTCGCAGTCGAGCGGTGCCCTCGTCGTCGAAGCAGCCGAACTCGACTCGCCGTTTGTCAAGCGGCTGGAAGCGGGCGTTCCGGTTGCCGTGGAGAACGTCGATGTCGCGATGAACGCGCGCCATGAACCCGCGCTTTTTGCGCTTCTCAACCGCCCAGAACCGCTGCTTCTGACCGGACGCGCGCCGCCCACGCAGTGGCAGGCCGAGATGCCGGATCTCGCGTCCCGTATTGGGGCACTTCTGTCCTTTTCGCTGTGGCAACCCGACGATGCACTTTTGGCCGCGCTGACGCGCAAATTGTTCACGGACCGGCAACTCGCAGTGAGTGATGCTGTGATCATGCGCATCCTTCGTTCCCTCGAACGTTCGCCGGCCGCGATCCGCGACTTCGTGGCCCGCGCCGACGCGCGAGCCTTGGCGGAAAAAAGGCCGATTACAGCGCTTTTGGTGGGTGAAATGCTGGCCGAAGAGCAGGGCGGGTTGTCATGACAGAGTCGTCCGATTTGGCTACCCTCGCCCGACCGAAAATGGCGATTTCCTGATGTCGAATCCCCAAATTTCGCTTCCCGACGCCACGCTGGCCGAGGACGCGCGCCCAGCGATTGAGCCGTCTTCGCCCGAGCGCTTCGTCAACCGCGAGCTCTCCTGGCTCGGCTTCAATCGCCGTGTGCTCGAAGAGGCGCGCAACATGCGCCATCCCCTGCTCGAGCGGATGCGGTTTCTCTCGATCTCGGCATCCAACCTCGACGAATTCTTCATGGTGCGCATCGCCGGCCTCAAAGGCATGGTGAACGCCGGAGTCAACACGCTGAGCGACGATGGTCTGACGCCGGCGCAGCAGTTAGCGCAGGTCGATCGCATGGCGAGCGCAGTGATCGCCGACCAGCAGGTGCTCTGGACGGCGCTTTGCCGCGAACTTCGGGAAGCCGGCATCGCGGTGATCGAGCCCGAAGAGGTGATGGAGAGCGACCGCGCCTGGCTCGACGCCCATTTCCGCGAGCAGATTTTCCCGGTCTTGACGCCGCTCGCCATCGATCCGGCTCACCCATTTCCCTTCATCCCCAATCTCGGCTTTACGCTCGCGCTGCGCTTGGCGCGCGCCAAGGACGGCAAGATCGTCACCGCGCTCGTCCCCATCCCGCCGCAGCTGCAGCGCTTCATCCGCTTGCCCGATGTCGGCAAGACGGTGCGCTTCCTGCCGCTCGAGAAGATCGTCACGCTTTATCTCGACAAACTCTTTCCCGGCCACGAGGTCTCGGGCTCCGGTGTCTTCCGCATTCTGCGCGACAGCGACGTGGAAGTGGAGGAAGAAGCCGAAGACTTGATGCTGTTGTTCGAGACGCTGCTCAAGCGTCGGCGCCGCGGCTCGGTCATCCACATGAAGTGCTCGAGCTCGATGCCCGGCGACTTGCGCGAATTCATCGCCGACCAGCTTGATCTCGACGCGCAGGATCTTGTCATCATCGATCATTTGCTGGGACTTTCCGACCTCGACAAGCTGATCCTCGACGAACGCCGCGACCTGCAGTTCAAGCCCTATGTGGCGCGCTTTCCAGAACGCATCCGCGATCACGGCGGCGACTGTTTCGCCGCCATCCGCGAGAAGGACATCATCGTTCATCATCCCTTCGAAAGTTTCGATGCGGTAGTGCAGTTCGTGCGCCAGGCAGCAGCCGATCCCAACGTTGTCGCCATCAAGCAGACGCTCTATCGCACGAGCAGCGACAGCCCGATCGTCTCGGCGCTGATCGAGGCGGCGGAGTCCGGAAAGTCGGTCACCGCGCTTGTCGAGCTCAAGGCGCGATTCGACGAAGCGGCGAACATCAAATGGGCGCGCGATCTCGAACGCGCCGGCGTGCAGGTGGTCTATGGTTTCATCGAGCTCAAGACCCACGCCAAGGTGAGCCTCGTGGTGCGCCGCGAGGGCGGCCAGCTCCACACTTACGTGCATTTCGGGACCGGCAACTACCATCCCACGACCGCCAGGATCTACACCGACCTGTCGCTCTTCAGCGCCGATCCGGCCCTCGGTCGCGATGCTGCGCAGCTCTTCAATTACATTACCGGCTATGCCGAACCGACGTCGCTCGAAAAGATCGCTGCCTCGCCGCTCACCATGCGTGGCCATCTGATTGATGCGATCCAGCACGAGATGGTGCATGCGAGAGCCGGTCGCCCAGCGGCGATTTGGATCAAGGTCAATTCGCTGGTCGATCCGCACATGATCGATGCGCTCTATCGTGCGAGCCAGGCGGGCGTGCGCATCGAGCTCGTGGTGCGCGGGATCTGCTGCCTTCGGCCCGGGGTGCCGGGACTGTCGGACAATATTCGCGTCAAGAGCATCATCGGCCGCTTTCTCGAACACGGCCGCATCGTCTGCTTCGGCAACGGCCATGGTCTGCCGTCGCCGCAGTCGAAGGTCTATATCTCGTCGGCCGACTGGATGCCGCGCAACCTCGACCGCCGTGTCGAAGCGCTGGTGCCGATCGAAAACCCGACCGTGCACCAACAGGTGCAGGACCAGATCATGGTCGCACTGCTCAAGGATCAGGCGCAAAGCTGGCACATGTTCGCCGACGGCAGCTATGCGCGCGATCCTGAGGCCTCGTCGCCGGAGGCCTTTTCGGCGCATACTTACTTCATGACGAATCCCTCGCTCTCCGGCCGCGGCCGCGCCTTGAAGATGCAGCAGCAACGCCCGGTCGCCGTCGTCGCGCGGCGGGACTGAATGAGCGGAACCTCCACCCCTTCGACGGATGTTCGCGCACCGTCGGCCGCGCGCTCGCGTCCCAAGCCGCGCGGCCCCGTGGCCGTGGTCGACATCGGCTCGAATTCCGTGCGTCTGGTGATCTACGAATCCGAGACACGTGCCGCGGCCACATTGCACAACGAAAAGTCGATCTGCGGCATCGGCCGCGACATGGTGACGACGGGCCGCCTGCACGGCGAAGGCTGCGCCATGGCGCTCGAAGCGTTGGCGCGCTTTCGCATGCTGGCCGATGGTCTCAGCGTCACGGTGCGCGAGGCGGTCGCGACCGCGGCAGCGCGCGACGCTTCCAACGGCGCCGAGTTCGTGCGCCGTGCCGAAGCCGCCTGGGGCGCGCCGGTGCGCGTTCTTTCCGGCGAGGACGAGGCGCGCATCGCGGCTGAGGGCGTCATCGCCGGCATCCCCGATGCGAACGGCCTGGTCGCGGACCTGGGCGGCGGTAGTCTCGACATGGTGGGCGTGAAAGGCGGCAAGACGGGCGATGCCTATTCGCTGCCTTTCGGCCCGCTCCGGCTGATGGATAGCTCCAGAGGCGATGCCGACAAGGCGCGCAAAATCGTCGACGAGGGACTTTCGGCTCTCGACCTGCGCGGCATGAAGGATCGCTCGCTCTATGCCGTGGGCGGAATCTGGCGCAGCTTTGCACGCGTTGACATGGAAGCGACCAACTATCCCCTGCACGTGCTGCAGGAGTACGAGATTCCGCGCAATCGCGCGCTGCGGCTGTGCAAGGTGCTCTCAGGACTTTCGCGCAAGTCGGTGGAGAAGATGAAGGTCGTGTCGCGCCGTCGCGCAGAGTCGCTGCCCTATGGCGCGATGGTGCTGGAACGGCTGCTGCAGGCCTGCGATCTCAAATCGGTGACGATCTCCGCCTATGGTCTGCGCGAGGGGCTGCTCTATGCCCGCCTGCCGCCCGACGAGCGCGCGCAGGATCCGCTGATCGAATTCGCCGAGGGCATGAATGCGCGACAGGCGCGCTTTGCCGGCCATGCCGACGAGATGTTCACCTGGATGACGCCGCTCTTCGCCGACGAGACGATGGAGATGCGCCGCGTGCGCCGCGCCGTGTGCCTCTTCTCCGATATCGCCTGGCGGCGCCATCCCGACGATCGCGCACTCGGCGTGTTCAACCAGGTGCTGAACGCACCCTTCGCGGGCGCCGACCACCGGGTGCGGGCGCTGATCGCAACCTCCGTATTTCATCGCCATACCGGCGACGAGGATTTTCCGCGCGAGATCGCCAATGCGGAACTCTTGAACGCCGATGACGAATCACGTGCGCTGCGCATGGGCCTTGCCTGCCGTCTTGCCTTTGCGCTTTCGGGATCGTCTGTCGGCGCGCTGCCGCGCTACGCCTTGCGCATGACGCCGGGAAAGATCGTGCTCGACATGCCGCGCCGCGACGAGGCGATCGCCGGCGAACCCGTGCAAAAGCGGCTTGGCGGGCTGGCAGCCGTCTGCGGCCGCAAGGGCGAGATACTGATCGGCTGATTTACTGAAGATAAGCGGGCATTTTTTAACGCTGTCTTGCGTATATGGTCCTGAAGGGTCTTTAAGAAGCACGGTTTCGCCCGTTCGACGGGGGAGAAGGAGAGTTTCATGGGTGGCCTCAGCATTTGGCACATTCTGATTTTGGCAATCGTCGCGCTGCTTTTGTTCGGCGGCCGCGGCAAGATTTCGGACCTGATGGGCGACGTGGCCAAGGGCATCAAGAGTTTTCGTCAGGGCCTGAACGATCCAGAGGATGCCAAGACGATCCCCGGTTCAACCACCACACCGACGCCGGCGCCCAAGAAGGATGAAACAACCGTCGGCTGAGCCGGCATCTTCACCCCTCGACAAGCTCGCCCTTCGACAAGCTCAGGGTGAGGATGATCAAAAACCCTCATCCTGACCCTGTTGAAGGATCAGAGGCGAACCTGTAACGCCGAACAAGGCGCACCATGTTGGACTTCAGTCTGAGCCACATACTCATCGTGCTGATCGTGGCCCTCGTCGTGGTGGGTCCGAAAGACCTGCCGCGCCTGATGCGCATCGCCGGCCAATGGATGGGCAAAGCGCGCCGCATGGCCGATGAATTCCGCAAGAGCTTCGATGAAATGGCGCGCCAGTCGGAACTCGACGAGCTGCGCAAGGAAATCGAGAATCTGCGCAACGAGCGCCCGCTCGCCGGAATCGAGCACGATTTCAATCAGTCGATTCTGCCCGACGACATGAAATCCAAGACGGCCGTTCCGCTCGAGAGCGAATCCGCGCCGCCCGAAATCCGCGCCGACGCACCTGACGGCGGGCCAGGCGATGGCCTGACGCGCGCTGCGCCATGAACAAGCCGACCGAGGACGACGAAGCGGCGATCGACGCGACCAAAGCGCCGCTGATGGATCACCTGATCGAGCTGCGCCGACGCCTCATCTGGTCGATCCTGGCCTTCGTCGTCGCCTTCGTGATCTGCTTCTTCTTTGCCAAACCGATCTACGCCTTCCTGACCGAACCGCTCGCTGCGGCGCTGAAGAGCGAGCCCAGCCGTCACATGATCGCAACGGGCCTGACCGAAACGTTCTTCGTCTATGTGAAGGTCGGCATGTTCGCCGGTCTCTGCCTCGCCTTTCCCTTTATCGCCGCGCAGCTCTGGATGTTCGTGGCGCCTGGTCTCTACCGCCATGAGCGCAACGCGTTCCTGCCGTTCCTTGCGGCGACGCCCTTCATGTTCGCGCTCGGTTTCGTCTTCGTTTTCTACGTCATGCTGCCCAACGCGATCCGCTTCTTCGTGAGTTTCGATACGCTCGGTGGCAACGGCACGCTCGGCATCGAGCTACAGGCCAAGGTCAGCGAATATCTCGACTTCGTCATGACGCTGATCTTCGCGTTCGGATTGTGCTTTCAGCTTCCGGTCCTGCTGGCATTGTTGGGGCGGGTCGGCATCGTCTCGTCGGCGGCGCTGCGTTCGGTGCGCCGCTACGCCATCGTCGGCATGACGGCGGTCGCCGCGATCCTGACGCCGCCCGACATCTTCTCGATGTTGAGTCTCTTGGTGCCGCTCGTCGCCCTCTACGAAGTCTCGGTTCTCCTTGTCTGGCTCATCGAACGCGACCGCACGAAGAAGGATGCGGCCAACGCCGCTGCGACTTAGCGGAATTTCCTCCCCCGCAACGACGGGGGAGGAAAGCTTAGCGGCGCAGACAGATTTAGCGCGTCAAAGAAGGAGCTATCAGAAGACTTTACGTTCGCATGACCCCATGCCATTACCCGCGCTGACGGAGCGGCGGCATGCACGATATCAAGATCATCAGAGACGAGACGGACGCGTTTATCGCCGGGCTGAAGCGCCGCGGCATCGCGGACGCGTCAGATATCGCCGCTCGCATTCTCGCCCGCGACAAGGAGTTGCGTGATGTGCTGACGCGTTTGCAACAGGCGCAGGCGCGACGCAACGAAGCCTCCAAGCTGATTGGCCAAGCCAAAGCAAAGAAAGACGAGGCACAGGCGGCCGCCTTGATGGCCGAAGTCGCCGGTCTCAAGGACGAGATCCAGAACGGCGAACAGAAGGAGCGCGAATTTTCCGAAGCGCTGAAAAACGAGATCGCGGGCATCCCCAATCTTCCCGCCGCCGACGTGCCCGACGGCGCGGACGAGAACGACAACAAGCCGATCGAAGCGCGATATTTCAAGTCCGCGCGCACCGCGGCCGGCGGCATGAACGCGCCGAAGGAGCATTTCGATCTCGGTGAGAAGCTCGGCATGATGGATTTCGAACGCGCCGCAAAGGTTTCCGGCGCGCGCTTCGTCTATCTCAAGGGTCCGCTTGCCAGGCTCAATCGCGCGCTGGCCAGCTTCATGCTCGACAACCACACGACGAAGTTCGGCTACGAAGAAGTCGTGCCGCCGTTTCTCGCGCGCAACGAGTCGTTCTTCGGAACAGGTCAGTTGCCGAAATTCGAAAACGACCAGTTCTGGGCGATCAGCGGCGAAGAGCTCGTCCCCTACAGCCAATCCGACATTGCGGACCTGGGAAAATCGACGGATGTCCTCGCATTGGGGGCTGCGTTCACATATGTCCAGGCGAGGTTGCGGGCAGCTCGTCTTGGTCTCGTGCCTACCGCCGAAGTGCCGCTGACCAACTATATCCGCGAGGAAATTCTCGCCGAGTCGGAACTGCCGCTGCGCTTCACCGCCTTCACGCCCTGTTTTCGCGCTGAAGCCGGCGCCGCCGGCAAGGACACGCGCGGCATGATCCGCATGCATCAGTTCGACAAGGTGGAGCTCGTCTCGATCACGACGCCGGAACAGTCGAACGCCGAACATGAGCGCATGACCGATGCGGCGCAGGAAATCCTGAAGAAGCTCGATCTGCATCATCGCGTCGTCACGTTATGCACCGGCGACATGGGTTTCGCCGCGCGCAAGACCTACGACATCGAAGTGTGGCTGCCCGGGCAGAATCGCTTTCGCGAGATTTCGTCCTGCTCGAACTGCGGCGATTTCCAGGCGCGGCGAATGAATGCGCGCTATCGCGGCGGCGACGGCAAGGTGAAGGGGCCGGTCCACACGCTGAACGGCTCCGGACTCGCCATCGGACGCACGCTGATCGCGATCATGGAGAACTATCAAAATCCCGATGGCTCGATCGCGGTACCCGATGCGCTTAGGCCGTATATGGGTGGGCTCGAGCGCATCGCGAAATAATTTCGCCGCGGCCCTTGAAAGTGGCCCGCTGGGGACTATTTTCCTACGTCCCTCGCCGTTCGACGCGCTCAGGGTGAGGGCCTAGCTCCATCCTGACCCTGTCGAAGGATGAGCTGGTTGAAGGACAAGGCCGAAGGGCCAAGGCACGAAAATGAGAGGGTTAGGGGCTAGAATTCGAAAATGGGAAAAAAGCGACGAACAATTTTATTGCCGAAGGTTTCGGCGGGAAGCAAAAACAAAAATTCTATCCAGGTTGATCCTCAAGCCAAATCAAGTGCTTGACCCCAAGTAAGCCGAATTGAACGTAAGATTCTTCGAAAAAAAGTTGTAGCAGGAAAAGAGCGTAATGCGGATTTTGGTCACCAATGACGATGGCATCCACGCCCCTGGCCTGGCGGCGGCGGAGAAAATCGCCCGTGCGTTGAGTGACGATGTCTGGGTGGTGGCACCGGAAACCGAACAGTCCGGTGCATCGCACTCGCTGACGCTGACCATGCCGTTGCGTCTGCGCGAAATCGAGAAAAAGCGCTTCGCGGTCACGGGCACGCCGACCGACTGCGTGATGATGGCCTGCGCGCATGTGATGAAGGACATGCCGCCTACGCTAATTTTATCCGGTGTAAATCGCGGCTCGAACATCGCTGACGACGTCACCTATTCCGGAACCATCGCCGGCGCGATGGAAGGCTGCGCGCTCGGCATTCCATCGATCGCGCTCAGCCAAAGCTACGGCTGGACCGAAGGCGCGGAGATCCCATGGGCCTGCGGCGAAATGCAGGGTCCGCCCCTCATTCGCAAGCTCGTCGAGGTGGGCTGGCCGGATGATGTGCTGATGAACATCAACTTTCCTGACGCCGCCCCGGGCGAGGTCGGGGGCATCGATATCGCCTCTCAGGGCAAACGCGATCTTCAGACCGCGGCACTGGAACGGCGCATCGACGCGCGCGGCAATCCCTATTTCTGGATCGGCTTCAAACGTGTGCGCTCGAACCCGCCGGAAGGCACCGACCTGCATGCGATCTATCACAAGCGCATCGCCGTCACGCCCTTGCACTTGAACCTCACCGAGTTTGCGGTGCTCGAAAAGTTGAAGCGCGCACTCGGAACCTTGCCACTCGCCTAGATGACGGACGATCCGCGCCAGAGCCATCTGCTCAAGGAGCTGCGCCGCCAGGGCATCAGCGACGAACGCGTGCTTCGGGCCATCGCGCAAACGCCGCGCGAACTTTTCGTCGACGAACCTTTCATCGACAGCGCCTATCACAACAGCGCGTTGCCGATCGCCTGCGGCCAGACCATCAGCCAGCCCTTCGTCGTCGCCTACATGACGCAGCATTTGGATCTCGGCGAGAATATGCGCGTGCTCGAGATCGGCACCGGCTCCGGCTACCAAGCGGCGATCCTTAGTCCTCTGTGCAGGCGGGTCTACACGATCGAGCGCCACCGTCCGCTGCTCGACCAAGCCAAGGAGCGCTTCAAAGCGCTGAAGCTCGAGAATGTTGTGGCGCGGCATGGCGACGGTTTTGCCGGCTGGCCGGAGCAGGCGCCCTTCGACCGCATCATCCTTTCTTGTGCAGTGCAGCAAGTTCCGCAGCAGCTCCTTGAGCAGCTGAAGCCGGGTGGCGTTCTGATCGCACCGGTCGGAAATGTGCCAAAATCGGACGAATTCGAGGGGTTGGAAAGGTTTTCTCAACAATTGACCAAGATCATCCGCACCGACGGGGGCATGAGGGAAGAAGTTCTGATCCCCGTGGTTTTCGTCCCGATGCTGTCGGGACTACCATGAGGGGCGAGTAAGCACATGATCTCAAAAGCTGAAATCGGCCGCGCCGCCACGCTCCTCGTCGCCCTGATCCTCGCCGGCATGTTTCTCGCTGGCTGCGTCGCGGACACGCCGAACACCTATCTCGACTGGGGTCCGGTTCGTGAAACCGCGCTCCCCTCCCACTCGGCGAGCGTTGCGCCGCGCGACGCGATCGCGATGCGTGAGCCTGAGGACACGACCGACCTCGCAACTCCGCCATTACCCCGTTCGAAGCCCGCTTGGTACACGGCGAGCAATCTGCCGGCGCCGACGACGCGCACGCTTCCGCCTGTCGCGAGCTACGCGACGACGCCGACTTTTGCCTGGCCACTTACAGGGCAGGTGATTTCCGATTTCGGCAGCGGCGGTAGCGGCGAGCGCAACAACGGCATCAACATCGCCGCGGCCGAGGGCACGCCGATCCGCGCTTCGGCCGCCGGAACCGTCAGCTATGCGGGCAACGAGCTGCGCGGCTACGGCAATCTCGTCCTCATCAAGCATGACGACGGCTACGTCACCGCCTATGCGCATGCCGAGCGCATCGTGGTTCAGCGCGGCGACACCGTCACCAAGGGCCAGGTGATCGCCTATGCCGGCAGCACCGGTGACGTGACCACGCCGCAGTTGCACTTCGAAATCCGCCATGGCGTGCAGCCGGTCAATCCGCGCAGCTTGCTGATTGCTTCGAGCTCTAACTAAGTGACTTGCCGAGCTCGCCGCCAAGATCCTGGATGAATTGCCAGGCGACGCGGCCGGAGCGCGCACCGCGACCGGCAGCCCAGGCCAGCGCCCGGTGTTGCAATTCGGATTGCTCGATCTTCAAGCCGTAATGTGCGGCATAGCCTTCGATCATCGCGAGATACTCGTCCTGCGCGCAGTTGTGAAAGCCGAGCCAGAGTCCGAAGCGGTCAGACAGCGAAACCTTCTCTTCGACCGCTTCCGAAGGATTGATCGCGGTGGAGCGCTCATTCTCCATCATGTCGCGCGGCATCAGGTGGCGGCGATTGGAGGTCGCGTAGAACAGCACGTTTGTCGGCCGCCCCTCGAGCCCGCCCTCGAGCGCGGCCTTGAGCGACTTGTAGCTCGTATCGTCCTTGTCGAAGGAAAGATCGTCGCAATAGAGCAGAAAGCGGCGCCTGCCGCCGCGCAGTACGCGCAGCAGGAGAGGCAGGCTGGTGATCTCCTCGCGGTGGATCTCGATCAGGACGAGGCGGTCCTTCGACTTGCGCGTGCGATTGACTTCGACATGCACCGCCTTGACGAGCGAACTTTTTCCCATGCCGCGCGCGCCCCACAAGAGCGCATTGTTGGCCGAAAGACCGTTGGCGAAACGGCGGGTATTTTCGAACAGCGTGTCGCGCGCCGCATCGATACCTTTGAGCAGCGACAGTGGCACGCTTGCGATCTTTTCGACGGCGATGAGGCCGCCTTGCGCCGGCTCCCACACAAAGGCATCGCCGCTCGCAGGAGCAACCGACGACAATGCGCCAGGCGCCAGCCGTTCTAGCGCCGCTGCAATGCGCTTCAGAACTGCCGCATCGAGCGTTCCTTGAGTGTCGCTCTTCGCCTTCGCCATGCTCTAAGCCTTTGTTTCGTCATAGTTGCAAAGGAGGGCTGCACCGCTATATTCGCGGCCGAAATTCCTCTCTCATTCCCGTCGCGCAATCGCCCTTCCGGAAACGAGTATGCAAGATATTCTGACAAACCCGCTATTTATGTTCGTCCCCATCGGGTTGATCTTCTACTTTCTGGTGATGCGCCCGCAACAACAGCAACAGAAACAGCACCGACTGGCCATCGACAATCTCAGGCGCGGCGATACGGTTGTCACTGCGGGCGGCGTGATCGGCCGCGTAGTGAAGGCACCGACGAAGGAGGATGCGGAAGTGACAGTCGAGATCGCCGACAATGTTCAGGTCAAGGTGGTCAAGAGCACGCTCAGCCAGGTGCGGGCGAAGAGCCAACCTGTCGACACCAAAGCGGACAAGAGCTGAGCGGCGATGCTGCAGGTTTCGACTTGGACTAGGATTGTCGTCGGTCTCATCTTGATGGCGGGCCTTCTTGTCGCCATTCCGAATGCATTGCCCGACAATGTGCGCGCCCATGTTCCGAACTGGCTGCCGAGCCAGACGGTGACGCTCGGTCTCGATCTGCAGGGCGGCTCCTATCTGCTGCTCGAAGTCGAGCTCGACGCCGTTCAGAAGGACAAGCTGGAATCGCTGATGGGTGACGTGCGGCGCGCGCTGCGTAAGGCACACATCCTCTACGACAATATGGGCGTCACGGCCGGCACATTCTCCGTCCAGATCAAGGATCCGGCGCAGCGCGACGACGCGCGCACGATCATACAGGGCCTCAATCCGAACATGGGTTCGGGCGTACTCGGCGTCAGCGGCAAGGCGTACGAATTTTCCGACAATGGCCAGGGCACCATGTCGATGAAGATCACGGATCAATACAAGTCCCAGACCCAGGCGGAGATCGTCAACCAATCCATCGAGGTCGTGCGCCGACGCATCGATGAGATGGGTACGCGCGAGCCGACCATCGAACGCCAAGGCGAAGACCGCATTCTGATCCAGGTGCCTGGCCTCAAGGATCCCGAACATCTGAAGCAAACGCTCGGCAAGACCGCCAAGATGACCTTCCAGCTCGTCGATGAGGCCGCGGATCGCGCCGGCGCGGGCCAACGTGGCGTGGCACCAATTGGCGACGAAATCCTTCCCGTTCAGAACAAGAATCCGAAGGCGATTCCGCAACTCATCGTCGTGGAAAAACGCGTCATGGTGGCCGGCGACCGGCTGGTCGATGCCAGTGCAGGCTTCGACTCGCGCACCGGCGAGCCGACGGTCAATTTCCGCTTCGACAGCGTCGGCGCACGCGAGTTCGCCGACGTGACCAAGGCCTATCCGCCGCAGACGCAGCGCTTTGCGATCGTCCTCGACAAGCAAGTCATTTCGGCGCCGATCATCAACGAACCAATCCTCGGCGGTTCGGGACAGATCTCGGGTTCGTTCACGCCGCAGTCGGCATCCGACTTGGCGATCCTGTTGCGCGCGGGTGCGCTGCCCGCGCCATTGAAGGTCATCGAAGAGCGCACAGTCGGCGCCGAACTTGGTGCGGATTCGGTACGGGCGGGCCGTTACTCGGCGCTCGCCGGGCTCGTGCTCGTCGCGCTCTTCATGATCGCACGGTATGGCCTGTTCGGTCTTTTCGCGGATCTCGCGCTGACACTGAACGTGGTGCTGCTGCTGGCGATTTTGACGCTCTTCGGCGCAACGCTGACGCTTCCCGGCATCGCCGGCATCGTGCTCACCATGGGTATGGCGGTCGACGCGAATGTGTTGATTTACGAGCGTATTCGAGAAGAGCAGCGCAATGGCCGCAGCATGCTCGCCTCGATCGATCAGGGCTTTCGCCGCGCCATGTCGACCATAATCGACGCCAATTCGACTCACGTCATCGCCGCGCTGATTCTGTTTCAACTGGGCTCGGGTCCTGTACGCGGCTTTGCCGTCACGCTCGGTGTGGGAATCATCACATCCTTCTTCACAGCCGTGATGGTCACGCGGCTGATCGTGATCCTCTGGCTCAACATCTGGCGGCCGAGAAAGCTGGCCATCTAGGAAAAAGGGCTGAATCGAGCGCCAGATCGGATAGACTGACACCAGACTCATAAGGGGAGGTTGGCCATGGCGGCCTTTTTGGGAAATCTTCGCAACGTGGTCATCGCCGGCTTTGTGTTGGCGCTCGTGGTGCTGTTCATTCATGGCCAGCATACCGGCTGGGCGATCGACACCGAGACGTTCGTCGCCTTTCTGCTGCGTTGGGCGCACATCATCTGCGGTGTGATGTGGATCGGACTGCTCTGGTATTTCAACTTCGTGTCCACGCCGACGATGCCGAAAATTCCCGATGAGTTGAAACCCGCCTTGGGTCGTTTCATCACGCCGGCGGCGCTGTTCTGGTTCCGTTGGGGCGCCATGGGCACGATCGTGTTCGGTATCCTGCTCGCCGGAATTAATCGCTATTTCGTGCAAGCCTTGACGCTCGACTATATCGACGCGAACGGCGCGTTCACCTCGACCAGCTATATGATGATCGGCATCGGCATGTGGCTCGGCACGATCATGTGGTTCAACGTCTGGTTTGTCATCTGGCCGAACCAGCAGCGCGCGCTCAACATCGACAATCGTTATCCCGATCTCGCCGCTCCGGCCAAAGCCGCCGCCGCCAAGACGGCGGGACAGTTCTCGCGCATCAATACGATGCTTTCGATCCCGATGCTGTTTTGCATGGTGGCCGCGACTCACTGGCCATAGGAAAGGATCGAGAAGAAAAGTTTCGAGCCGCCGGAGCGATCCGGCGGCTCTTTCGTTGGGTGTCCGATGAGCGAGCCGCACGACACCATCGCGCAAATGGTCCGCCGCCACGATCCGGACCGCTATTTCTCGACGCTGTTCGCGCCTGCCGTACTGCGCCCGCAGCTGATGACGCTCTATGCCTTCAACCACGAGATTGCCCGTGTTGCCGAAACCGTGCGCCAGCCTTTGATGGGCGAGATCAGGCTCGAATGGTGGCGCGAGACACTGCAGGGCGCGCGCGACGGCGCGCCGCGCAATCACGTGGTGGCGCGCGCACTGGCCGATCTCCTGGCCGCGCATCGACTGCCTTGCGAATTGTTCGATACCCTCCTGGATGCGCGCCGATTCGACTCTTCGAGCGAAACGTTTGCCGACTGGACCGCGCTGGAATCCTATTGCGACGTGACAAGCGGCAACCTCATGCGGCTTGTCGCCCGCGTGCTCGGCGGTCGCGAGGACGGTGATGCGCTGGCGCGCGAAGCGGGCATCGCCTATGCGATGGCCGGTCTCATTCGCGCGCTTCCTTTCCACGCCGCAAGGCACAAGGTCTATCTGCCGCAAGACCTGCTCGCTGCCGTCGGCCTGTCGCCGGAGCAGATCATGACCGGAAACTTCGATGTGAAAGTAAAAGCCGCCGTCTCGCAGGCCGCACTGAAGGCGCGTGAGCACTGGTTGGCGGCGCGAAGGATGACTGTTCCACGCGCGCTGTTGCCGGCATTTCTGCCTGCCGCGCTCGTGCCGCTCTATCTAAAGCGTTCGCTGCGCAAGGGCTTCGATCCGTTGAAGCATACTGCGGACGTGCCGCAGCATCGCAAGCAGATGGCGCTGCTCGCCGCCGCGTTTCGCAAGCGTCTTTGATTGTTCGGCTGATCATTCGGCCGCCGGTTTCATCGCGCCGAGCCAGTCGTCGAGATCGGAAAGCGCGCGTTGAGATTGAAGGCGTTTGCGATCCTTGCCGCGTGTCTTTGCCGGCGGCTCGGGAAACAAGCCGAAGTTGATATTCATGGGTTGGAACGTGCTGGCGTCGGCGCCGCCCGTGATGTGTGCCAGCAAGGCGCCGAACGCCGTCGTCGCAGGCGGCGGGACCGCCTCGGTCGCCAGCAATTCGGCGGCGGCGAAGCGGCCGGCGAGCAGGCCAATGGCCGCACTCTCGACATAGCCTTCGACGCCCGTCATCTGTCCGGCAAAGCGCAACGAAGGTCGCGACTTGAGACGCAATTGGGAGTCGAGCAGGCGCGGTGAATTGATAAAGGTGTTGCGATGCAGACCGCCAAGGCGTGCGAACGTCGCATTTTGAAGTCCGGGTATCATGCGAAAGATCCGCGTCTGCTCGCCATGTTTTAACTTGGTCTGGAAGCCGACCATGTTCCATAAAGTGCCGAGCGCATTGTCCTGGCGCAGTTGCACCACGGCGTGTGGCCGCACGTTTTTGCGCGGATCGAAGAGACCCACCGGCTTCATCGGTCCGAATCGCAATGTCTCCGCACCACGCGCCGCCATCACTTCGATGGGCAGACAGCCTTCGAAATAAGGCGTCGACTTTTCCCACTCCTTGAAAGCAGTCTTCTCGCCGGCGATCAGCGCTGCGACGAACGCTTCGTACTCTTGGGCGTTGAGCGGGCAGTTGATGTAGTCCGCGCCGTCACCTTTGTCGTAGCGCGACTGCATCCAGCAGATGTCGAAAGCGATGGAGTCGCGATGGACGATCGGCGCGATCGCGTCGAAGAAGGCGAGCGAATCCTCACCGGTCAGTCCGGCGATCGCGCCTGCCAGAGCGGGCGAGGTGAGCGGTCCCGTCGCGATGATGGTGGCGCGCCAGTCGTCAGGTGGAAGTCCGACGATTTCCTCGCGCCGGATAGCAATATTCGGATGACTTTCGAGAGCCTGGGTGATGGTCTGGGAAAACGGCAGTCGGTCGACCGCAAGCGCACCACCAGCGGGCAGGCGATGCCGGTCGGCGGCACGCATGACCAGCGAACCGGCACGGCGCATCTCTTCGTGCAACAGCCCGACTGCGTTGTTCTGCCAGTCGTCGGAGCGAAAGGAATTCGAGCAGACAAGTTCAGCCAGCCCGTCCGTGACATGCGCCTCGGTACCGCGAACCGGGCGCATCTCGTGCAGCACGATCTGTACGCCAGCCTCGGCTGCCTGAAAGGCCGCCTCGCTGCCGGCCAAACCGCCGCCGATGATGTGAAGCTCGCTCATGGCATTTTCGATATTACAGAGCACGTGCGATCAAATTTTTCTTTTTTCTTTCATTCAATTCCGTCTGCTTAGGGTCAAGCCTTTGATCTGCTTTTCGATTGGCAATTTCAGTCCTCCTTGTTTTTTCGTCGTAAGACGACACCGGCCAGCGCTAGCGAGTGGCCCCGACAAGCCGGGCTCCAATTGTCGATATAGGAAAAAATACATCCAAAAGAAGGGGCGCTCACGAAAATATTCTTGACATCAAGACATCAGAAAGATGATGCTTTGATGTATGAGAACGACTTTGACCCTCGATGACGACAACGCCGTGCGGTTGGAACGCCTGCGCAAGGAACGCGACGCCAGCCTGAAGGACGTAGTCAACGAAGCGATTAGGCGTGGGCTGAATGTGATGAGCGAGCCGCGACTGCCGCACGAACCGTTCCGAACAGGGGTCTATGATCCCGGCAAACCGTTCATTGCCATAGATAATATCGGCGACGTTTTGGAAGTGCTCGACGAGGAAGACTTCAAAAAGAAGTCCCGGAAGTGATCCTGATCGACGCCAACATCCTGCTGTATGCGCATTTCTCCAGTTATGACGAGCACACTCGCGTCCGTGACTGGCTTGACTCGCAGCTGAACGGTGCAACACGGGTAGGGTTACCGTGGGAGAGCCTGCTCGCCTTCGCGCGGATCGCCACCAACCCAAGAATATATCCTCGGCCCGAGTCTGTTTCGGGCGCATGGGATCAAGTGCGCGCTTGGGCCGACTGTCGAACTGCATGGATCCCGCAACCAACTGAGCAGCACCGTGATCTCGTCGACGAAATGATCGCATTACCGGGTATGACGTCGAAGCTCGTCATGGACGCGCATCTCGCAGCGCTCGCAATCGGACACGGCCTCACTCTTTGCAGCAGCGACCGCGACTTTGCTCGGTTTCCAAAATTGCGCTGGTTCAATCCGCTGGCGGTTTGATTTCAGCCCCAGATCGGCGGTTTGCGATCGATCCACGGACGCGCCCGTTCAAGCTGCGCCGCCAGGCGGAACAGCGTGGCCTCGTCGCCATAACGGCCGGTGAACATCATGCCGATGGGGAGCTTGTCACTCGACATGCCGAGCGGTACCGACATCGACGGCTGGCCCGTGATGTTGAACGGCGGCGTGTAGCCGAAGATGCGCGCCTGGCGGCGGTTGAACTCTCGCGCCGGCACATTCGACGGATCGAGCAGTCCGATCTCCGGCGGCGGCGTGATGGTGACGGGCATAAGCAGAACGTCGAACTCGCGCCACAGCGCGAGGATCTGTCGGCTCACCTGGCGCAGAGTCTGAAGCCCCCAGCCGAAATCCTTCGCGGTGATTTTCTGCGCTGCGCGATAGCCCGCCAGCGCCAGCCACTCCAGCGTTGATTCATCGAGCGGTCTCTGCATCAACTCCGACCACTCCTCGAGCGAAGCGACCTGCATCGCACCGGACACCCTGCCTTGGGCGCGATACATCTTGCGCCAGTCGATGGGTAGCGTCTTTTTCTCGATCAGCGTGTGGCCGAGCTCGCCCAGAAGCGCGATGGTGGCGTCGAACGTCGCCTGCACGTCGGGATGCAGTGGCGTGTTGCTCGGATTCTCCGAACAGAACGCGATCCGCAAACGTCCAGGCGCAGTCTCGATTTCCTCGACATAGGGCCTGGACTTGACGAGCGGCGCGTAGGGCGCGTCGTCTTCCGGTGTACCCGTCCAGTCGAGCATCACCGCGCTGTCGCGCACCGTGCGCGTCAGCACGTGATCGTTGACGAAGCCGTGCGCGCGATTGCCGTCGTCCGGCCCACCTGGATTGCGATAAAGCGTCGGTTTCATTCCGAACAAGCCGCACTGCGCAGACGGAATGCGGATCGAGCCCAATCCGTCGGAACCATGCGCCATCGGCACCATGCCAGACGCCACTGCGGCGGCAGCGCCGCCAGACGACCCGCCGGAACTATGATTGGGATTCCAGGGATTGCGGCAGTGACCGAGATGGCGGCCCTCCGTCGTGCCTGGAATGCCGAATTCCGGCGTGTTGGTCTTGCCGGCCAGCACGACGCCGGCGGCGCGGTAGCGGCGCGTCAATTCGGCATCGTTTTTGGAGACGTAGCCGGCAAGTAGCGCACTGCCGTTCGTCATCGGCCAACCCTCGACCGGCAGGTTGATGTCCTTGATCAGGAAGGGAACGCCCTTGAACGGGCCGTCAGGCAGTTTGCCTTTGGCGGTCGTGCGCGCCTCATCGAACGCTTTGTAGACAACGGCATTGAGCTTCGGATTATGACGTTCGATCCGCGCAATCGATTCATCGAGGAGTTCGAGCGGCGTGACTTCGCCGCGACGAACGAGATGCGCAAGTCCCAAGCCGTCATAGTCTTCATATTCGGCGAATGCCATTGTTCACATCCTTATGCTGGAATATCGCTTGCCCCATGGTGACGCTTTTTCCAGTTCGGCGGCAAGCTTGAGCAAAGTCATTTCTCCGCCGGTGCGCGCCGTAAACTGAACTCCGAGCGGAAGGCCGTCCTTGCTCCAGTTGAGCGGCAGGTTGATGCCCGGCGTGCCGGCGCAATTCTGCATCGACGTGAAGGGGACGTAGCCGAAGTTCGGTGCAAAGCCCTTCATCACGTCGGTCTCGTCGATATCGATGGTGCCAAGCTTCATGGGCGGACGGCCGAGAGTCGCAGTCAACCAGACATCGTAAGTTTCGTGCCAGGCCGCGAAGCGGCGCCCCGCGCTCGTCATGACGCCGCGCGCCGCGATGAATTCCGCCGCACCGACGCGCTTGCCGATTTCGTAAAGGCCGAGCGTCAGTCCCTCGACCACATCGAGCGATGGTTTTTTGCCCGTCTGTTGGGCGAGCGTATCGAGCGTGTAGGCGACATTGGCGCACCAAATGGTCGAGAAGGCGTTGACGAGCGCACTCGCATCCAGATCCGGATCGCGTTCTTCGACTGCGTGGCCAAGACTGGCGCACAGTTTCGCAGTTCGTTTGACCGCGGCGGTGACTTCCGGATCATGTTCTGTGCCGTTCATCATCCTCGTGCTGACGGCTATGCGAAGGCGCTTGGTCTTTCGCTTGATGCCTTCGAGATAGGAACCTTCAGGCGGCAGCGCAAAATAGGGATCGCCGTAATCGGGCGCGCAGACGGCATCGAGCGCGGCAGCCGTATCGCGCACACTCTTCGTCACGACGCCGTCGACCGAGAGGCCGCCGGTGGCATCGGCGGCGCCGGGTCCCTGCGTGATGCGGCCGCGTGAAACCTTGAGTCCGACGAGGCCGCAAGCCGATGCAGGTATCCGGATCGAACCGCCGCCATCGGTCGCGTGCGCAATCGGCACGATGCCCGCCGCAACGGCTGCTGCCGAGCCGCCGGAGGATCCGCCGGGTGAGTGCGCGAGATTCCATGGGTTGTGTGCCGGGCCGTAGAGCTTGCATTCTGTCGTCGGCAAGATGCCGAACTCCGGAACGTTGGTTTTGCCCATCGGAATGAGACCCGCCGCCTTGAAACGCGTCACGAGCGTGGATTCGAATGGCGAGGGCGTCGCGGGCAGATAGCGTGAGCCGGAGCGGTTCGGCCAACCCTTGACGTTCGCTCGCATGTCCTTGAGCAGCATCGGCACGCCGGCGAACGCACCCTTTGCCGGCTTTCCTCTGGCCGCAGCGCGGGCCTCGTCATACGCCTCGAAGATGATGGCGTTGAGTTTCGGATTGAGCGCTTCGGCGCGCGCGATCGCAGCCTCGACCACTTCTCGCGCCGACGCTTTCTTCTTCGCGATCGCCTGCGCCAGCCCGAGCGCGTCAAACTCCGAATACTCAGCGAAACCCATGTCTCACACCTTTATGTTGGCGTAGCGGCCGATCCAGGGATTGGATTTCTCCAATTGCGCCGCAAGCTTGAGCAGCGTGAGTTCGTCTCCGAATGGAGCGACGAATTGCGTGCCGATCGGCAGATTGTCCTTGTTCCAGTAAAGTGGAATGTTCATCGCCGGCTGTCCGGTGACGTTCTGCATGGCGGTGAAGGGAACGTAATCGATCTGCGGTACGAACGACTTTGACAGATCGGTGTTGTCGAAATCGAAGACGCCGTTCTTTTCGGGCGGCCGTCCAAGCGTCGGCGTGATCCAGACATCGTAGGTCTGATGAAAGCGGGCCATCTCGCGCGCCGCGCCATTGACGAGAGCCTTGCCCTGCAAATAGTCGCTCGCCGTCACTTGCTTGCCGGAAAGATACATCGACCAGGTCAGGCCCTCGAACATCTCGCGCGACGGCGTTTGCCGCGTCAGCTTGGCGATCGAGTCGATACCGGCCGCGAGGCCGCCACCCCAGAATGCCGTGAATGCGCTCATCAGCGTGACTTGATCGAGCGTCGGCATCGCCTCTTCGACGATGTGACCGAGTTTTTCGCACGCCTTTGCAGCTTGCTTCACCGCCGCAACGCAATCGGCGTGTAACGCGCTGCCGTCGAGCTTCTTGAGAGAGATCGCGATGCGCAATTGCTTCGGCTTGCGCTTGATCGCCTCGAGATACGAGTGGGGCGCCGCCGGCTCGGCATAGGGATCGCCGGGCATGTTGCCGTGCACCGCATCGAGCGCTGCGGCGGTGTCGCGCACCGTGCGCGTCAGCACGAGGTCGTTGGCAAGCCCGTCGAGCGCATCGGCGAAGTCCGGTCCATGACTGAGGCGACCGCGCGTCGGCTTCAGCCCGACAAGTCCGCAGGCTCCGGCCGGAATACGGATTGATCCGCCGCCGTCGTTGGCATGGGCGATGGGAACGATGCCGGCCGCAACTGCTGCGGCCGACCCGCCGGACGATCCTCCGGTCGAGTGGGCGAGATTCCACGGATTGCGCGCCGGCCCATACATTTTGGACTCCGTTGAAGCGACAAGTCCGAATTCCGGCACGTTGGTCACACCGAACAGGATCAGTCCGGCTGCTTTGAACTTCGCGACCAGATAGCTGTCGCGCGGATGGGCGACATTGGGAATGAAGCGCGACGCTTGGCGCGAAGGCAGTCCTTGCGCGAACGCGCCGATATCCTTGAGAAGAAAGGGCACACCGGCGAACGAACCCTTGGCCAACTTTCCCTTCGCCGTCGCCCGCGCGCGCTCGAAGTCCTTGAAGATGACGGCATTGAGCTTGGGATTGAGTGCTTCGGTACGCGCGATGGCCTCTTCCAACAATTCAGACGGTTTGACTTTTTTCTTGGCGACAAGGCCGGCCAGCCCAAGCCCGTCATACGAGCTATACGAAAAAAAACTCATCGCCACACCCACCGCAATTGTTATAGCGCGACCATAGCCGAGCCATTGCAACCCTGTCACGAAAGCACGGCTACGCGGCAGTGCAGCATGGAATGCAAACCAATTTGCCGCGCCGGAAGCCTCCGCCTAAGATGGCGAATACTGTGCGTTCGTGGTCCGCGCAAACTGCATCAAATGAAGGTTATCTCCAGCGTCGTCGCTAACCTGATGGCCTGCATCGCCGGCGAAGCGGGCGTCAGGATTGCATTCAGCAAAGGTTCAGGCATGAACAAGATCCCAGTGGGCCAGACTGTTCGTTTTGCTTATGCATTTACGTTTGGAGAAATCGGCACAGTCATTGGACTGATTTGGATTCCGACACTCATCAATGCGATCGCAAGTTTCTTCGCTCTGCGCGCCTATTATCACACGCTCGTCGACAGCCTGGAGAGCGGCATACCGCCGAGCGGCGCGGGTGTCGGATTGCCGTTCCTGCTAGCTTTTCTCGCGATGCTGCTGGTGGCGATGATCGGTGTCTCGCTTACCCAGCAGGCTTTGGGCATCAGGCAGGGACCGGCTTTCGCGCATATTGCGCTCGGCAGCGCCGAGTTGCGGGCGTTTGGCGGCTTCTTCGGCCTCTATTTGCTCTTCATCTTTTTCATTGCGATCGTGGCCATCGTGCTCGGCATCGCCGCCGCCGGCAGCGCAACGGCAATCCAGGCCAATCCCCGTCTGGGCGGGCTGGCCGGTGCTGTCGTCTCGGGCGCAGCCGTCGTTGGAATTTGTGTGATCGTCTACGCAATCATTCGCCTCAGCTTTTTACTCGTTCCGTCCGTCGTGGACGGCGGCGAGTTCGGTCTGACGCGAAGCTGGCAACTCACTAAGGGCAATTTCTGGCGCATCGTGGCAGTCGGCGCCGCCACGCTGTTGCCGATCGGACTCATTTTCGCGATTGCTGAACTGGCGATCCTTGGTCCGTCCTTTTTCATTCCTGACATGACGCACGGCGCGGCCGCGGGCGCAAATATGAGCAACTTGGCGGCTCAAATGCGCGCCATGCAGGATCACATGCCGGTCTTGATGGGCTTGAGCTTCGTCCTCTCGCCGCTGCTCTACGGACTGCTGTTTTCCGCATCGGCTTTTGCCTATCGCGCCTTGTCGGGGCAGGGCGGTATTGCCGCTCGCAACCAGACTTAACTTCGCGCACCGGATGCACGTACCAGACACGGCAGGATCAACGTGCGCAACATCCGCCTGATCATCGTTCTCGCCGTCGTCTATATCGACATGCTCGGCATTGGACTTGCGTATCCGATCCTGCCCAAGCTGGTCGAGCATTTCGAGCACGGTGACGTTTCCAACGCATCATACGTCGTCGGCTTCCTCGCCTCCGGCTTTTCGCTGATGCAATTTCTCTTCGCCCCTTTCATCGGCGCACTGTCGGACCGCTTCGGACGACGGCTCGTCATTCTGCTGTCGCTCGCCGGCTCGGCGTTGGCGTACATGCTGATGGCGGCGGCGCCCGGTCTTGCCTATCTCGCCGTTGCGCGCCTGATTGCCGGCGCCATGGGCGGCTCGTTCACGACGGCCGGCGCCTACATCGCCGACATCACGCCGCCCGAGAAACGCGCCCAGAGTTTCGGGCTCATCGGCGCGGCGTTCGGCTTCGGTTTCATCACGGGTCCGGTGGCGGGCGGCCTGCTCGGCGCCATCGACCTGCATCTGCCGTTCCTCGCGGCGGGCTGCCTTTGCGTCGCCAATCTGATCTTCGGATTTTTTGCGCTTCCGGAATCACTGAGCCTGGAGAACCGAAAGCCTTTCGCGCTCAAGACTGCCAATCCGGTCGGCGCGTTGCGCGAGGTGTGGCGATATTCTTCGGTCTTCAGCCTGATGATGATCCTCGTGCTCGCCATGTTCGCCAATCGCGTCGCCGAAATGACTTGGGTGCTCTATACCGGCTACCGCTTTCATTGGGGTCCGACGGAGATCGGTGTCTCTCTCGCCATCGTCGGCGTCATCTTCGTCGTGGGCCAGGGCTGGTTCACGCGTATTCTGCTGCCGCGCATCGGGGAACGTCGCGCCATTCTGATCGGGCTCGGCGTCAGCGTCGTTGTCAGCGTGCTGTATGGCGCAGTGAACAAGGGATGGATGCTCTATTGCGTCATGCCGCTCGCGATTTCCGGCTGGACGGTGGCGCAACCTGCCGTGCAGGGTTTGATGTCGCGCGCGGTTCCCGCCAACGAACAGGGCTTGCTGCAAGGCGCGGTCTCGAGCATCACCAGCCTCACCAGCATCGCCGGCCCACCGATCTGGACGGGGTTGTTCGGCTACTTCGTAAGTCCATCCGCGCCGATCATCATTCCGGGCGCAGCTTTTTTCGTCTCGGCGCTGGTTTTCTTCGTCGCGCTCATTCTCGCCGTCGTGTGGGAAACGGGCACTCTCGACGTGAAACGCGCCTGACTATTCCGCGGCCTTCATGCGGCGCGCAGCGGACTTTTCCGCCGCGCGGTTCTTGAGCAAATTGCGCAAATAAACGCCGGTATAGCTGCGCGGATTTCGTGCCACGTCCTCGGGCGTGCCGGCCGCGATGAGCTCGCCGCCGCCGTCGCCGCCTTCGGGCCCCAGGTCGATGATCCAGTCGGCGGTCTTGATGACTTCCATATTGTGCTCGATCACGACAACCGTATTTCCGTTGTCGACAAGCTCATGCAGCACTTCGAGCAGTTTCTTGACGTCGTGGAAGTGCAGACCAGTCGTGGGCTCGTCCAATATATAAAGTGTGCGACCGGTGGCGCGGCGCGAAAGTTCCTTGGAGAGCTTTACGCGCTGGGCCTCGCCGCCCGACAAGGTCGTGGCCTGCTGGCCGACATTGATGTAGCCGAGTCCGACGCGTTTCAGCGTATCCATCTTCTCGCGGATCGAGGGCACTGCCTTGAACAGATCGGCAGCCGCCTCCACCGTCATGTCGAGCACATCGGCGATGGAATTGTCGCGGAACTTCACTTCCAGCGTTTCACGGTTGTAGCGCTTGCCCTTGCAAACATCGCACTGAACATAGACATCGGGCAGGAAGTGCATCTCGATCTTGATGACGCCGTCGCCCTGGCAGGCCTCGCAACGCCCGCCCTTGACGTTGAAGGAGAAGCGTCCCGGCTGGTAGCCGCGCGCCTTCGATTCGGGAAGTTCTGCGAACCAGTCGCGGATCGGCGTGAACGCGCCGGTGTAGGTCGCCGGATTCGAACGCGGCGTGCGGCCGATGGGCGATTGATCGATATCGATCACCTTGTCGAGGAATTCGAGGCCCTCGATCTTGTCGTGGGCCGCCGGATGCTCGCGACCTTGGTTGAGTTTGCGCGACGTCGCCTTGAACAGCGTTTCGATGGTGAGCGTGGACTTGCCACCGCCCGACACGCCGGTGACGCAGGTCAGCGTTCCGAGCGGGAACGCCGCCGTCACGTTCTTCAGATTGTTGCCCTTTGCGCCCACGACCTTGAGCCAGCGGTCGTGCAGCGGTTTGCGCCGTTTCGCAGGAATGGCGATCTGTTCGAGGCCCGTCAGATATTTGCCCGTCAGGCTGTTGGGGCTGGACATGATGTCTTCTGGCGTGCCCTCCGCCACGATCTCGCCGCCGTGGATTCCGGCCCCCGGACCCATGTCGATCACATGGTCGGCGCTGCGAATGGCTTCCTCGTCATGCTCTACGACGATGACGGTGTTGCCCATGTCGCGCAGACCCTTAAGCGACTCGAGAAGTTTCTCATTGTCGCGCTGGTGCAGACCGATCGAAGGTTCGTCGAGCACGTACAGCACACCGGTCAGTCCGGAGCCGATCTGCGAGGCCAGGCGAATGCGCTGACTTTCGCCGCCGGAAAGCGTTCCGGACGAACGTGCCAGCGTGAGGTAGTCGAGCCCGACATTGTTGAGAAACTTCAGCCGGGCGCGGATTTCCTTCAGAATGCGTGCGGCAATTTCCGTTTGCTGCTTGTTTAACTTTTTGTCGATATCGCGAAACCATTCGTCGGCGTGGCGGATCGACTGGTCGCACACCTCGCTGATGTGCTTGCCGCCGATCTTCACGCACAAGGCTTCCGGCTTCAGGCGATAGCCCTTGCAGACGTCGCAGGGGCTTGTGTCCTGAAAGCGCTCCAACTCTTCGCGAACCCAGGAGGAATCCGTCTCCTTGAAGCGCCGCTCCATGTTGGGAACGACGCCTTCGAAGGGCTTCCTGGTCTCATAGCGGCGCAAGCCGTCGTCATAGATGAACTTGATCTCGTCCTCACCCGAACCATGGAGGATGATCTCCTTCGCCTTTTTCGGCAGATCTTCCCAAGGCTCGTTGAGCGAAAACTTGTAGTGTCGGGCGAGCGCTTCCAGCGTTTGCAGGTAATATGGCGACGAGCCCTTCGACCAAGGTGCAATCGCGCCCTTGCGCAACGTGAGTGTCTCATCGGGCACGACGAGCGCGGGATCGAAATAGAGCTGCGTGCCCAGCCCGTCGCAGGCCGGGCAGGCGCCATGCGGATTGTTGAACGAGAAGAGGCGCGGCTCGATTTCCGGAATCGTAAAGCCCGAGACGGGGCACGCGAACTTCGATGACATCAGCAATTGCTTCGGCGAACCGTCCTTTTCCTTGACGTCCGCGAACTCGGCAATGACGAGCCCATCGGCGATGCCGAGCGCGGTCTCGATCGAGTCGGGCAGGCGATTGCCGATGTCCTTCTTCACCACGATGCGGTCGACCACGACCTCGATGTCGTGCTTGAGCTTCTTGTCGAGCACCGGTACGGCGCCGATTTCGCAATACTTGCCGTCGACCTTGACGCGCTGGAAGCCCTTCTTCTGCAGCTCCGCAAATTCCTTGCGATATTCGCCCTTGCGCCCGCGCACCATCGGCGCGAGCAGAAAAAGCCGCGTGCCTTCGTCGAGGGCAAGGATGCGGTCCGCCATCTGGCTGACGGTTTGGCTTTCGATCGGAAGGCCGGTCGCCGGCGAATAGGGAACGCCGACGCGCGCGAACAGCAGGCGCAGATAGTCGTAGATTTCGGTGACGGTGCCGACAGTGGAACGCGGATTGCGCGAGGTGGTCTTCTGCTCGATCGAGATGGCAGGCGACAGACCCTCGATGTGGTCGACGTCGGGCTTCTGCATCAGCTCGAGAAACTGGCGCGCATAGGCGGACAGCGACTCGACATAACGGCGCTGGCCCTCGGCATAGATCGTGTCGAAGGCGAGGGAGGATTTTCCCGAACCCGACAGTCCCGTCATGACCGTCAGCGAATCGCGCGGAATCTCGACGTCGACGTTTTTGAGATTGTGTTCGCGCGCGCCGCGGATGGAAATGTTCTTCAACATGTGTCGTCCGACCAAACCTCAAGCTTGCTGTGCGTGGAACATGCCCGCAAGCGCCCGACCCAACGCTGCTGCCAATTCGGGAATCGACAGAACAAAAGGGGAACTCTTATTTCATGAGGACGGCCCGATGTCTACCGCGTCGACGCAGCGTGCGGAACCGCTCTGGCCGTTTGCTCCACCGCGATATAGGCATGCATTGACGAAATTCCACGCCACTTCCGAGTCGATGTCACAAGCCAGAGCGTCTGGGAGCCTGACCTATCGCCCGCACATCGATGGGTTGCGCGCCGTCGCCGTGCTGCCCGTGGTTCTCTACCATTTTCGCGTGCCGGGCTTTGGCGGCGGCTTCGTCGGCGTCGACGTTTTCTTCGTGATCTCAGGATTTCTCATTACCTCGCTGATCTTCGGCGAATTGGGCGAGGGCACGTTTTCTGTCCTGCGCTTCTACGAGCGACGCGTGCGACGGATATTCCCCGCACTGTTCGCGGTGATTGCCGCAAGCACGGTCGCTGCGACGTTGTTGTTTTTTCCACGCGATCTGCTGCGTTTCGCCGAGAGCGCGGCGGCAACCGCGTTGTTCAGCTCGAATTTCGATTTCTGGCAGCAAGCCGGCTATTTTGACACGGCTGCCGACCTGAAGCCTTTGCTGCACACCTGGTCGCTCGCCGTCGAAGAACAGTTCTATCTCGTCTTTCCGGCCCTTCTTTATTTCATGCACACCCGCAAGCGCGTTTCGTTACTGGCCCTTGTCATGGGGTTGGCAATTGTGTCGTTCGTATTGAGCGTCTGGGCTGTCGGGCGCTTTCCAAGTGCGGCGTTCTACCTGGCGCCCTATCGTACGTGGGAACTCATGCTGGGCGCGATATTGGCGCTCGGCAATTTTCAAGCATCGAAATCGCCATGGCTATGCGATGGCTTGAGCGTGGCGGGTCTCGCGGCGATCGGTTGGGCGGTCTTCACCTTTTCCACCACGACGCCGTTTCCGGGTCTCAACGCCCTCTTTCCCTGCCTTGGGACTGCGGCGGTGATCTATGCCGGCGAAGGCAGTGCCGGAGTGGTCCGCGCGTTCCTGTCGTGGCGGCCGATCGTGTTCGTCGGACTTATCTCCTACTCGCTGTACCTCTGGCATTGGCCGATTCACGTTTTCTGGAACTATGCGTCAGGGGGGCCCGCCAGCAGTGCGCAAACGGCTGTCCTGATCGCGCTGTCGTTCCTGCTCGCCGTGCTCTCCTGGCGTTACGTCGAGATGCCGTTCCGCCGCAAGCAGTGGGTATCGCGGCCGATGATTTTCCGAATAGGCGGGGCAGCAACGGCTGCGACGCTTCTTGCTTGCGGTCTACTATTCGCGCTGCACGGCCTGCCTCAGCGTTTCTCGCCCGAGGTCCAGCGCATACTCGCCGAAGCCGATGACAGCGAGTCACACCGCCACGGTTGTTTCAACCTGACGCCGGCCGAGGTACGTGACGGGCGCATCTGCATGATCGGAGACGCGAAAGCTGCGGCACCGACTTTTGTGCTGTGGGGTGACTCGCACGCCGACGCAGTGTTGCCTGCGGTTGAAGTTGCCGCGACACATGAAGGTCGCAAGGGCCTGTTCGTGGCGCATGGCCGCTGTCCGCCCTTCCTCCACGTCTCTCTGACCGATGAACCAACCGAACGCTGCGCGCAATTCAACGACGCGGTTCTCAAAGTTGCGCTCGGGCGTGACATCGAAGAGGTGATCCTGGCCGCACGTTGGGCGTACTACGACCAGGGTCGAGGGGCCGGGCCGGACGCGGACGAAGAGCGCCACCTGATCGACCTTGATCCGCCCGCTGCGCGTGACGCTTCGCAGCACGCAACCTTCGCGCGCATGCTGCAGCGGACCGTGCTTGCCTTGCTCGGCGCCGGCAAAAGGGTGGTGCTCGTCGCGCCCGTGCCGGAGCCTGGCTTCGACGTTCCGGAAGCTCTCGCAAATGCAGCAGTGCGCGATGTGCATGTCGATCTACGACCGGCGTTGGCCGTCTATCGCGCCCGCAACGCCTTCGTGTTGCGCGACATGGCTGATCTACAGCAGCAGTATCGCATCACGCTCGTCGAACCCGCCGACGTTCTGTGCGCCTCCGGACGGTGCGCACTGATGCGCGACGGCCGGCCGCTTTATGTCGACCATCATCATCTCAGCGTCTTTGGTGCGCTGCAGCTTTCGGGACTCTTCAGGGGCCGGTTCTAGGGCTCGAAAACCCGCCTTGCTCTGGTAAAAGTTATAGAACATAATAGGAACGAAAATTCGACGGGCACGAATGATATCCGTCCACAACTCGCTCGCGGTGCGCTGTGGCGGCGCCGGTGGCCCGGTATTAGGTTCGCGGAAAGATAGAGGAGTAGGTCATGGCGGGAAGCGTCAACAAGGTCATCCTGATCGGCAATCTCGGCAAGGATCCGGAAGTTCGCCGCATGACGTCCGGCGAACCGGTGGTGAACCTCTCGGTCGCCACGTCTGACACCTGGCGCGACAAAGCCTCTGGCGAACGCAAGGAGCGCACCGAGTGGCACCGCGTCGTCATCTTCAACGAGAACTTGGCCAAGGTCGCCGAACAATACCTGCGCAAGGGTTCCAAGGTCTATCTCGAAGGCGCGCTGCAAACGCGCAAATGGACCGACAAGGAAGGCGCGGAAAAATACTCGACGGAAGTCGTGTTGCAGCGGTTTCGCGGCGAGCTCGTCATGCTCGACACGCGCGGCGAGGGCGCCGGTCCGCGCGAACGCATCGGCGCGAGCGACGCGCCCGCAGCATTTCAGCGCGACGAGATGGAAGACGAGATTCCATTCTGATCCTGCCTGTGCGTTCGACGATTGCAATCTGTATGACGCTGGCGTTGTCCGGCTGCGCTGTTTCGTACGGTGAACGCGCGACAGGATTTATCAATCCCCAATTGGCCGATGCCTACATACCCTTGGAAGGGGTTTCACTGCTGGTTCTGAAGGAACGCGCGGCGGCCTTCGTGATCGCACCGGGCGTAGCCGTCACGAATGCCCACAATATGAAGATCATCGGCGGCGCGACGATTATCGGGCAATCGCGCAACTACGATTTGATCTTCTTCCACGTCGATAAAATAAGCGCGTTGCAGACCGCTGCTCCCACCGTCGGCGAGGCGGTGATTGCCTATGGACAGGATGCGAGATCGGGTAATTTGAACGAAGCGCACGGCACAATCGAGGCCCTCGACGTCCAGGTCGAAGCGCGCTGCGAAACCTGCGCGCCGCAATCGGCCTTCACTTATGTCGGAGATGCGGGTCCGGGCTTCAGCGGTGGTCCCGTAGTCGATGCGAAATCCGGACGTGTGATCGGAATCACCTTCGGATTCCTCGACCCAAAAGGGCGGCGCACAATGTACGCCTATCCGATGAGTCGGGTGCGCAACGAACTCGCCACGATCGAGCATCACTTGCCGGTCGACGTGGATTGATCGCAAGTTTTTTCCCACGCTATCGCAGGGCCAAAGCGGCTTCTTTCGGGCGACTATAACATATTGAAAAGTATAACTATTTTCTATGAAAGCTGCTATGGTCGAATCGAAAGCGAAGTGCTAGGTAGGCGCCCGGATTTCCCCCGTTCAAGGACCGATTTTTGAGCGACCCAGTAGAGCCGGACTCCCAGTCGCCAGGCGGCAACCCCATTGGCGGAATCGCGATCGAGGACGAGCTGAAACGCTCCTACCTCGACTATGCGATGAGCGTGATCGTGCAACGCGCGCTGCCCGATGTGCGGGACGGTCTGAAGCCTGTGCACCGCAGAATTCTCTTTTCCATGCACGAGAACGGCTATGACTGGAACAAACCGTACCGCAAGTCTGCGCGCGTCGTCGGCGATGTGATCGGCAAGTATCATCCGCACGGTGACCAGTCGATCTACGATGCGCTGGTGCGCATGGCGCAGGACTTCTCGATGTCCGCGCCGCTGATCGACGGGCAGGGCAACTTTGGTTCGGTCGACGGCGATCCGCCGGCCGCGATGCGCTATACTGAGGTGCGGCGCGCCAAGATTGCGCACCTGCTGACCGAAGACATCGAGAAAGAGACGATCGAGTTCAAGGACAATTACGACGGCACCGAGAAGGAGCCCGTCGTCTTGCCGGCGCGCTTTCCCAACATTCTGATCAACGGCTCGAGCGGAATCGCCGTCGGCATGGCGACGAACGTACCGCCACACAATCTGGGCGAAGTCATTGCAGCTTGCCTCGCCTATATCGACGATCCCTCGATCAATCTCGAAGCCCTGACAGAGATCGTGCCGGGCCCGGACTTTCCCACCGGCGGCCTTTTGATCGGCAAGCAAGCGGCACGCGGCGCACTCGCCCGCGGTCGCGGCTCCATCCTGATGCGCGCCAAGTGCCACATCGAGGAAATCCGGAAGGATCGCGAAGCCATCATCGTCACCGAGATTCCCTATCAGGTAAACAAGGCGCGCATGCAGGAGAAGATCGCCGAACTGATGCGTGAGAAGCGCGTCGATGGCATTGCTGACATCCGCGACGAGAGCGACCGGCACGGCATGCGTGTCGTGATCGAGCTGCGCCGTGATGCATCATCGGAAGTGGTGCTGAACCAGCTTTATCGCTACTCGGAACTGCAAACGAGTTTCGGTGTCAATATGCTGGCGCTCAATTCGGGACGGCCCGAATTGATGAATTTGAAGTCGATGATCGGCGCCTTCGTCGCGTTCCGCGAAGAAGTCGTCACCAAGCGCACGCGGTTCGACCTCGCCAAGGCGCGCGATCGTGGCCACACGCTGGTTGGCCTCGCCGTCGCCGTCGCCAACATCGACGCCGTCATCGCGCTGATCCGCGCGGCGCCGGACGCAACGACAGCGCGCGAACAGTTGATGGCGCGCGATTGGCCGGCGCGCGATGTAGCGCCGTTGGTTCTGCTCATTGCTGATCCGCGACATGTGATGCAAGCCGACGGAACGATCCGTCTATCGGAAGATCAGGCGAAGGCGATCCTCGATCTGCGGCTACAGAGACTGACAGCGCTTGGCCGCGACGAGATCGGCGACGAGGTCAGGAAGCTCGGTGAAGCGATCAAGGACTATCTCGACATCCTGCGCTCGCGGCCGCGCGTGCTGCACATCGTGCGCACCGAGCTCGAAGAGATACGCAGCGAATTCGCCGTGCCGCGCCGCACCGAACTCGTCGATGCCGAAGTTGAAGTCGAAGACGAAGCGCTGATCGAACGCGAGGACGTGGCCGTCACCGTGACGCATGCGGGCTACATCAAGCGCACGCCGCTCGATGAGTATCGCGTCCAAGGGCGCGGCGGCAAAGGCCGCTCTGGCATGTCGACGCGCGAGGAAGACTTCGTCAATTTCATCTTCGTCGCCTCGACGCACGCGCCGCTCGTATTCTTTTCGTCGACCGGCATGGCCTACAAGCTGAAGGTGTGGCGTCTGCCGGAGGCCAGAATTCAAGGCAAGGGCAAGGCGATGGTCAATCTCCTGCCTCTCTCGGAGGGAGAAAAGATCACCACCATCCTGCCGTTGCCGGAAGACGAGATGCAGTGGGAAAAATTCAACGTCGTGTTCGCAACCAAGTCGGGCGACGTCAGGCGCAACGAATTGTCGGACTTCGCAAACATCAATCGCAACGGCAAGATCGCCATGAAACTGGCGGCAGGCGACGGCATCGTCGGCGTGCAAGTCTGCACCGATCAGGATGACGTGCTGCTCACCACCAAGGCTGGTAAATGCATTCGCTTCGCCTTGACGGATGTGCGGGTCTTTAAAGGTCGAGAGTCGACAGGCGTGCGCGGCATCAAGCTGGGATCAGGAGACGAGGTCGTCAGCCTGACTCTGTTGCGTCACTCCGATGCCAGCACGGCGGAGGCTCGCGCTTATCTGCGACAAGCCAATGCCGCGCGCCGTGCCGCACTCGGCGAAGATGCCGGACCGCCGGAAGAGGTGGCCGAGGACGAGGAGGTGGGTGAGGAGGCGACGCTCACTCCGGCTCGCTATGCCCAACTCGGCGCTCGCGAGCAGTTCGTGCTGGTGGCAAGTGAAAACGGCTTCGGCAAGCGGACGAGTTCGTATGAATATCGCGTGACCGGACGCGGCGGGTCTGGCATCGTGGCCATGGCCATGGCGCGCAAGAACAGCGGCGTCGTCGCGTCATTCCCAGTCGAGGAATCCGATCATCTGATGTTGATCACCAATCAGGGACAGACCATTCGTGTTCCGGTCGCAAGCATACGGATCGCCGGCCGTGCTACACAGGGTGTCACGCTCTTCCGGGTGGACGGCACCGAACGTGTGGTTTCGGTCGAGCGGATAGAAGACGTTTCGGGCGACGGGGGCGAGTAGGTGGCTCAAACTGGCAAGAGCGACATCGTGCATAAGCGCCGGGTTGGTCTTTATCCGGGAACATTCGATCCAGTCACGCTGGGTCATCTCGACATCGTCAAGCGCGCGGTCAAGCTCGTCGATCATCTTGTCATCGGACTTGCGACGGGCACCGGGAAAGTGCCGCTTTTCACGCTCGAAGAACGCGTCGCGATGTGGCGGCACGAAGCTGAACCGCTGGCCAAGGGCCATGCGACGGTCGAAGTGGTTGCCTTCGACAAGAAATTGCAGGTCGACTTCGCGCGCGAGGTGGGCGCCAGCGTAATCATACGCGGACTGCGCGCAGTCTCCGACTTCGAATATGAATTCCAGATGGCGGCAATGAATCAGCGGCTGAACATGGATGTGGAAACCGTCGTGATCATGGCCGATCCGCGCTACCAAGCGATCGCTTCTCGGCTGGTCAAGGAAATCGCCATACTCGGTGGCGACGTGAAGGCGTTCACCAGCCCCTACGTCGCCGATCTCCTTATTAAACGCTGCAAGGAACTGGCGGATAGCTGATGGCTCGCGACAAGCAAAACACCTTGATCATGGAATTGAAGAGCGGCCCGGTCGTGATCGCGCTGCGCCCGGACCTTGCGCCGGAGCATGTCGAACGTGTCAAGGAACTAACCCGGCTGGGCTTTTATGACGGCGTCGTGTTCCATCGCGTCATCCCGGACTTCATGGCGCAGACCGGCGATCCGACGGGAACCGGCAGCGGCGGCTCGGACTTGCCCGACCTCAAAGCGGAATTCTCGAACGAGAAGCACAAGCGCGGTACGGTCTCGGCCGCGCGCACGAACAATCCGAATAGCGCCAACAGCCAGTTCTTCATCTGCTTCGGCGATGCGCCTTGGCTCGACCGCCAATATTCGATCTGGGGCGAGGTTGTCGAGGGCATGGAACATGTCGACGCCATCAAGAAGGGCGGCGAGCACAATAATGGTGCGATCAGCGGCGCACCGGACAAGATTCTCAAGATGCGGGTCGAAGCGGACGCGTGAGGATTCAAGTTCCAGTGTGAAACTGACGCGTGAGACGGCTGTGGGCTAATCCGTCATGCTTGATCTCGAAGCGCCGCGCGGCATTTTGCGCGGGACTCTGAGTTCTTGTGAGGGGGGGTGGCGAATGTTAAATCATTTACACTTTAAACAGCCAATCCGCGCGACTTGTTCGAATTGCAGAGGGGCGTCAAGGAGATACGTGTGAGCAACCACCGCGCAGGTCCGACCGGAAACTCCGCCCCTCAAGTCAAGGAAAGCTCTCAGCAAGCGGCGCCCGCCAAACGCATGATGAAACTCGAGGACGCGGTCGAGCGGGCGACCAAGTTATACTCCGCCGGGCAACTCGATCAGGCCGAAGATCTCTGTCGACAGATCATCGCTGCCCGGCCAATGCGCGCCGACGTTCACAACATTTTGGGCGTGGTCCTTCACCGCAAGGGCAGAACTGAGGAGGGCGTGAAGTGTGTCCGCGAGGCGGTGCGGCTCAATTCGACCAATCCGCACTTCTACTCCAATCTTGGCGAGATGGAGCGCAAGGCCGGCAATCTCGATGCTGCCGCGACGGCGCTTCGCCGGGCCATTTCCATCGACCCGAACTCGGCTCAGGCACAGAACAATCTCGGGATCGTCTACTACGACCAGCACGACTACGAGAAGGCGGCTGAGCATTACCGCAAGGCGATCGAGACCGACGACCGCTACGCCGAGGCGCACAACAATATGGGTAACGCGCACCGTGCGCTCGGCGATACCGACGCTGCACTTGGCGAATATGAGCGGGCGATTGAGCTGCGTGAAAACTACGCCGAAGCCTACAACAATATGGCGACTGCACTGCGCGATCAGCAGAAGCTCGAGGAAGCGGAGTTCTCCTACCGCCGTGCGCTGCAAATCCGGCCGAACTACATCGAAGCGGCGCAAAATCTTTCAACTCTTCTGTTGCAGCAGAAACGCTATGACGACGCGCTCAGAATCCTCGGCGACATCCTGAAAACCCAGCCCAAGAGCGTTCCGACGTTGATCTGCGTGGCGCGCGCGCAACTCATGCGTGGCGCCCATTCGACAGCGGAACGCGCCGCGAAAATGGCGCTCGACGAAGATCCCGAGTCCGCAGAGGCTTATACGGTGCTTGGGCAAATCTACCACGAGCTCGATCGCTTCGAAGAGTCGGTGGTCAATCACGAAAAAGCACTCAAGATCAAACCGGAGAGCCTGGAAGCGTTGAACTTCTACGGCATCACGCTCAAGTCGCTCGGTCGCATGGACGAAGCGCGCACGATGTTCGCCAAGGCGCTCGAACTGCAGCCCAGTGCCATCGGTGCCTATTCGAACATCGTCGACCTCGAAAACTTCTCGAAGGATGACGCCCTGTTCAAGGCGATGACCGATATCCTGGACAAGGCAAAAGACCCCAATGAAGAGCGCTACATGGCGCTGCACTTTGCTCTGGGCAAAGCATATGAGGATATGAAGGAATATCCGAAGTCGCTCGAGCACTACATGATTGGCGCCAAGTTAAAGCGCGCAATCCTCAACTATGACGAAAAAGAAGTGTTCGGTTTCTTTGACTCGATTCGCGAAGTATTCAATGAAGACTACTTCAACAAGCGGCCATACGACGGTATTCCGACGTCGCTGCCGATCTTCATCGTCGGGATGCCGCGCTCGGGCAGCACGCTGACCGAGCAGATCATCTCGAGTCATCCCGATGTCTACGGTGCAGGCGAGATCAAGCTACTCAGCGCCTGCCTGACTGCCATGCGCCAGAAATTCCCCAATATTCCACGCTTTCCGCAAATGGCGTTGGGCATGAAGACACACCAATATGCGAGCGTGGCGAACGCCTATCTGAAGGAGATGGCGGCGATGTCGCCGACCGCACTGCGCGTGACGGACAAGCTGCTCACGAACTATTACTTCGTCGGCTTCATCAACACGCTGTTTCCGAACGCCAAGATCATTCACACGATGCGCAATCCGGTCGATACCTGCTTGTCGGCCTATTCGAAGCTGTTCAAAGACGACATGCCGCACAGCTACGACCTGACGGAGATCGGCCGCTACTACAAGAAATACGAACAACTCATGGAGCACTGGCGGCAGGGCCTTCCGGCCGGCGTGATGCTCGACGTGCAGTATGAGAACGTCGTTGCGGATGCCGAAACGAACGCGCGCAAGATCATCGAGTTCTGTGGTCTGCCGTGGAACGATGCCTGTCTCAATTTTCACAAGTCGGATCGTCCAATTAAGACCGCGAGCGTGTCGCAAGTGCGAAAGCCGATTTACGGCAGCTCCGTCAATCGCTGGGAACGTTATGGCGATGGCCTAAAGCCTCTGATCGACGCGCTCAATGCCGGCGTGCCGACAGCGACCTCACGCAAGTAGAAAAACCGCTGTTGTCGGGCGCGGATTGAGGGCTTGATTCGTCGTTTGGCGAGCATCATGTGCGCTTGCGACAGCGTATTGCATGACAGCGTCACAGGTGCCGTCGTACGCGTCAGCCAACTCTCTTCCGTTTGTCGTAAATTTGAGACATAGCGAATGCGGATTGATTTTGGTTAACGCATTGATTTCGCTAGATTATTTTCGTGGCAAAAATGCCACTCAAAATCCAAATCGCACAATGGCGGGCGCGCGCTATTTTTGGCGAGAACGTTGTTTGTTTACACTTGCGAGATTAAGAACAGCGTGACAAAGCTTTCTTTGATTTTGCGCTTTTATGTCCGCCGTCTTTGACGGCGCTTGATGTCCTGAGGGGGATTCCAATGAATAAGTTGACTCGCGGTCTGATGTCCGGTGCGTCTCTTGCCGCCTTGTCGCTTGGTTCGATTTCAGTGGCGGAAGCCGGAAATATCACGATCACCGCGTCAACTGGCCCCGTGCTGGTTACCGCCGCGCAGGTTTACAGCTTCATCGATGTGACACCGACCGGAACGGTCAACGGCGACATCACGAACGACGGCGTCGTCGGCGTCGGCAACAGCTTCGGCATCCGGATAGCCAATGGCGGCAAAGTCCTGGCGACGACGTTTGCGGCCGGCGATATCGTCAACAATAGCATTCTTCTCGCGACACACACCGGCATTGTCGTCGGTGCGACTGCTGTGGTTGATGGCAGCATAACGAACAATGGCCACCTCGTCGTCAGTAAGAACGGAATCATTGCTGGCACGGCAATTGTCGGGATTCTCGACAATGGCGGCCTCGTCGGCGGCGTCACCAACACAGACGAAATTCTTGTGGCAGGCACGGGCACCGGCGGCAGCTTCATTGGCGTCGAGCAGAATAATACGCACGCCGACTTCACCAACACGGGTCTGTTGAAGGTTACAGGCAGTGCCGGCGGCGCGAATTACATCGCCGTCTCCCAAAACGCTGCGGGCGTGGCGGGAGTCGAGGCCACGATCACCAACGGAACCACCGGCCAAATCAAGGTCGACGTTGGGACAGTCAGCGGCAGCGCGTTCATCAATGAAGGCATCCACCAAAGCGCGAACGCGACGGGCGGATCGGCCAGCGTCAGCCTCGACAATAGCGGCCTGATCGAGATCAGTGCGGAAGGCAACAGTCCGCTCACTCCGGTTGGCGTTGCCCACGCGACGGCGGTCATCACGAGCGGAATCCATCAGAGCGTCCATGGCTTCAACACTGGTACGTCTGAACTTGACGCGGCAGCCACGCTGACGAATGAGAGCACGGGCACCATCACGGTCGTGGCGGCGGCAAACGTCACTGGCTTGACGTCGGCGCATGCCATTGCAACGGTTGACACCGGAATTTCTCAGTTCGCTCACGTCACGCAAGGCGGGTTGATCGGAGAAGGTGACGCATCGGTTGCGTTGACCAACGATGGTCTGATCACGATCGCCGCACGCGCCCATGCCACGGCACCGAATTTTGCTCTCGCCTCCGCAAGCGTATTCGACTCTGGCATTTTCCAAAGAGCCCTCAACGGGGACAATTCGTCGGTCGCGCTCACAAATTCTCTTGGCGCTACGCTCAATGTCGATGCGACTGCCGTTGCGCATGCAACGGCTGGTCACGCCCATGCAATCGCGACTGTCAGCAGCGGCATCTTTCAGGAAGCGACCGCCGGCGGCGATCAGGATTCTGCCACGATTACCCTCACAAACGACGGCACCATCAATGTGCACGCCATTGCATCGGCGTTCGGCGCCGGAACAGCGACTGCTTTCGCCTCGGTAAACACTGCGATCAGTCAATCGGCCCTCGCGTCATTCGATTCCAACGCGACAATTACAAACACGGGTACTATTGATGTCCTTGCCCACGCGGTTGCGTCAGCAGGGAATTTGGCCAAAGCGACTGCGCATGTCGATTCGGCAATCAGCCAGTCGGCGAGCGGTTCGGCTATCACAGGTTCGGCCGCGACCGTCACGCTGACAAATTCAGGCACGATCAACATTCACGCCATTGCCAGTGCTAACGCGAGCACAACGGCGAAGGCATTTGCGTCGATCGATAACGGAATCGAGCAGTCCGCGTTCGACGCGACGGTAACGAACGCAACGCTGACCAATTCCAGCACTGGAACCATCGACATCGTCGCGCACGCCATTGCGAATGCCGCGGGCTTCGCCTCCGCAAGCGCCACCGTCAGCAACGGGATCAGCCAATCTGTTGACGGTTCCGGCCTCGCGGGCTCGAGCGCATCAGCGACGCTGACCAACGACGGCACGATCAACATTCACGCCATCGCGACCGCTGCTGCCGGGGTCAATGCGACGGCGTTTGCGTCGGTCAGCACCGGCATTAGCCAGGAAGCGTTCGACGCCTTTACCTCCAACCTGTCGCTGACCAACAGCGGAACTATCGATATCGTCGCGCATGCCATTGCGAATGCAGCGGGCGATGCATCCGCTCAAGCGATCATTGATACAGGAATCGAGCAATTTGCGACCGGGTCCGACTTGGCGTTGTCGTCCGTGACCGTTTCGCTCACCAACTCCAGCACCGGCACAATCAACATTCATGCCCTTGCGTCCGCGAACGGCGGGACGACGGGTTCGGCCTTCGCAACGGTATTTTCGGGTATTGACCAGTTTGCGGAAGAAGGCACGAACACCAATGTCTCGCTGACGAATGACGGGACGATCGATATCGTAGCCCAGGCTATCGCCAACGCGACTGGTAAAGCGATTGCGTTCGCGTCGGTCGACACCGGCATTAGCCAGTTCGCGAGCGGTTTCGGTGCGGCGGCGACTTCGGCCAGCGTCTCGCTGACGAATTCCGGCACCATCAATATCCATGCAATCGCTTCTGCCGACGGCGGTCCGACGGCTCATGCCTTTGCGACGATCGATACAGCCATCCAACAAGCGGCAGAAGGCGCATTCGACGCGAGTGTCGCGCTGACCAATTCAGGCACGATAAGCATCCACGCAATCGCCAATGCGACGGCTACGGGTGCGGCGCGCGCGGTCGCGTCGATCAACAACTCCGCTATTTCCCAGTTCGCGTCCGCCACGACGTCGACCGGATCGACATCATCCGTCTCGCTGACCAACACGAGCACCGGAACGATCGACATCCTCGCTCATGCGGTTGCGCTCGGCGGCGTGACAGCGACGGCGAGTGCGCTGCTTCCGAATAATGGTATCCGTCAAGAAGCAGATGGTGCGGACTCCGCGTCGGTTTCACTGGATAACGCCGGTACCATCAACATCGAAGCGATCGCCCACGCGGATCCGACTGGTAGGGCGTTGGCCAATGCCTTCATTGCGACGAGCTCGGATAGCGCCGCAATCTTGCAGGAAGCGTTTGCTTCCAACAATGACGTGGCGGCGACGGTCAGCCTGACCAACTCCGGCAACATCAATATCGAGGCAAGCGCTAGCGCCACGGGGGGAACGTCTGGCGTCGCCAATGCCGTTGTCGTGCACGGCATCAGTCAGGTTGCCGACAATGCCAACGTTGCATCGGCGACTCTCACGAACTCCGGCCATCTCGACATTGGCGCCAAGGCGTTCGCGAGCGGCAGTTCTGCGTTTGCGCATGCCACTGTCCGGACGGGCGTCAGGCAATTTGCGACTGGCGACAGTTCGCTGGGCTCGGCAGCAACGGCATCGCTGACCAACACGAGCACTGGCGTGATCGACATTCACGCCGGCGCCTCGGCAATCGCCGGCACGTTCGCAAGCGCTGTTGCATCCGTCTCGACCGGCGTGTTCCAGGAAGCCAGAGACTCGGTAACCAACACCGTATCGTTCTCCAACTCCGGTACGTTCGAAGTGAGCGCCAACGCCTTCGCGTCCGCCGTTACACATGCGTTCGCCTCGGCGTTCGCGCGCGGCGTCGAACAGTTCCTGCCGGGCAGCGGTGTGGCATCGTTCACGAACTCCGGCCACTTCAGCGTCGTCGCGAATGCCACGGCGACGGCCACGGCGACTACGGTGACGGCGCGTGCGACGGCCAATGCCACCGGATTGTTCGTCGACGTTCCTGCGGGCGGTACGGTCAGCGTTCTGAACACGTCATCTGGCGTATTCGACGTCTCAGCTGCGGCGCACGGGCTGTCGGGCTCGGCCTCCGCACTCGGAATCGTGGCGGATGACTTCACTGCTGGCGGCACGCTCTCGGGCACGATCGAGAACGACGGGCTCATGAACGTCACCGCGAGAGCCCCAAATGCGGCGTTCGCCCTGGGCATCGGTGTCGAAGCCGACGAGTTCACGGGCACGATCACCAACAAGGGTAACTTGCACGTAGCGGCGATCGGCTCGGCGCCGTCAGCCATCGCCATCGGCTTCACCACGTTCAGCACGCCGACAGGTCTTGGCGTGGGTACCGTCGTCAATGACGGCGGCACACTGTGGGCCGGTGTCTCAACCGACGGCGGGATCACGTTCACGCGCGGCGTGGCGATCGATGCGACCAACGCACCCAACACGATCAACGTGAACCTGAAGGGCACGACCCAGGACGGCGATATCTACGGCGATATCAATGTCGTGGCCGGCGACACGATCACCGTGTCGAACGGCGTCACCCATTTCGACGGCGTCATCAACGACACCGGCGCCATGGTTGGTACGCTGGCGATCAGCGCCGGCGGCACGCTTGAGTTCGCCAACGGTCTCGGTCTGCACAACGCAGCCGAACTGCCGGCACATGCCTTTGTCGACACCTTCACGCAGGCCGGCACGCTCGAGCTGGAAGTGACTCCGAACCCGGTCCCGGTCCCGCCAACTGCGCTGATCGGAACAGCCGGCTTCATCTCGGCGACCAACGCCACGTTGGGCGGCAACGTCCTTCTGCAAGTCGATCCGGGTCTCTACAACAACTCCACGACGTATCAGGTCATCTTCAGTCCCAACACGATCACGGGCACCTGGACGAGCGTGGGAACAACGACGAGTAGCGTGCTGCTCAACGCGTCCGCGGTCTACACACCGCATGAAACCGATATCACCCTCACGCGCACGGCATTCGATGCCGTCGCGGGCTTGACGCCGAACGAGGAAGAGGTCGGCGACGGGCTGGAGGGCGGTTATAAGACGAGCGGGCTGACACCTGGCTCGACGGCGCTCTACGAGTCGCTGTTCGCTCTGAACGCCGCTCAGTACCCGGTTGCGCTCGACATGCTGTCCGGCGAAGAGGCCGGCGAGCTTCAGCAACTCAACGTCGACGCCGCCGACATGCTGACGAAGGCGGTCACCGAGCATCTCGACTTGTCGAATGCCGCCAGCACGGTAGTCGCAACGAATGTCGTGCCGAAGAAGGTGAACTTCGCGATGGGCAGCGCGCCCATCACGATCTGGGGCGGCTTCTACGGCGTGTGGGACAATGCGAAGGACACCATCGCCGGACCGGGTTATCGGGCCAGCAATACCGGCGTGGTCGGCGGTATCGACACGGCAATCGATCGCAGCACCACACTGGGTCTTGCGTTCAACTACTCGATCAACGGCTCGGTGCGGTTCAATCCGTTCGGCAAGCCGCTTGGCAACCATGCCAACTTCGATGGTTTCCAGGTGGGCGTCTACGGTCGCTACGACTCGGACGACAATATCTACGTCCAGGGCCTTGTCTCGTACGGCAACTACGACAATCGCACGTTGCGCCGGATCTTCCTGCCGCCGCCGTTCGGTAACGGCATTGCGTTCGGCAAGTTCAACAGCGACGTCTTCGCGATATATGGCGAAGGCGGTGTGAACCTCACACCGGGTGAAGACATCAATGTCACTCCGTTCCTGTCGTTCGGCTACACGCACGGATCGTCAGGCGCCTATACGGAGTTCGGAGCGCCAGGTGCGAACCTCGCTGTCAGCGACGCATCCTCGACCAACCTGTCGTCTCAGTTGGGCTTGAAGTTCAGCATGAACGACGTGATGGGCGACGAAGCGCTGACACCGACCTTGAAGGTCGCGTGGAGGCACAACTTCGACGACAACATCTGGACTGTGAATGCGGCGTTCGATGGTCTGGCCGGCAGCGGCTTCAGCGTCAACGGCAGAAACCTGTCGAAGGACAGCGTGGCCGTCGGTGCGGGCTTGGGCTATGCCTTCAACGGCGACGTCACGGCGATGCTCGATTACGAGGGCGACTTCAGCTCCGACCGGTCAATCAACTCGGTCATGGGTCGCATCAAGATCAAGCTGGGTGAGGAAGCACCACCGCCTCCGCCACCTCCGCCGCCGGCACCTCCACCGCCGCCACCCCCGCCGCCTCCGCCGGTGAAGACATTCATCGTCTTCTTCGACTTCGATAAGTCGAACTTGACCGACAAGGCGCAGGAAGTGGTCGCCGAGGCGGTAAGGACCGCCAAGACAAACGGCTTCGTCAAGGTGTTGGTCACCGGTCACACCGACACGGTCGGCTCCGACAGCTACAACCAAGCGCTGTCGATCCGCCGCGCCCAATCGGTGAAGGACGAAATGGTTCGCGAGGGCCTAGATGCAGGTGGCATTGCGATCGAGGGCAAGAGCTTCCACGATCCGCTGGTGCCGACTGGACCTGGCGTGCGTGAGCCTCAGAATCGTCGCGCGGTCATCGACCTCGGCGGCTAAGTACGGATTTCGCTGCGGCGAAAGAACGGGGGCGGGCCAAAAGCCCGCCCTTTTTCTTCACGAAACGACATTGACGAGCATTTCAACTTTCAAGCAGATAGGCGCGGCCTTCGCCGCGCAGCGTCGCTAGAACAGGAGCCAATATGCCAAGCGAGTCCGCCCGGAAGATCCCGCTGCCCGTTATCTTGCTGGTCGTCGCAGCTTTGGTTGTCGCTGCGGTAGTCAGCTTTTATCTGGGCCGGATGAACGGTGAAAGGCAGAGCAGCCCGGTGGTCGAGGCGACTGGACCAAGTGCCGTTCCGCGCGAAAACGGTGTGGTCAAGCTGCCGCCGCAGCGCTTCGAAAACTGGACTCTCGCCTGTATCCAAAATGCCGCCAAGGTCACGCGTTGCAGTCTGGTGCTCCAGGCCATCAACAAGGTCAACAAGAAGCCGGTTCTCAGCCTTGCTGTTTCGCGCAACATGCGTGGCCGCGCGTTGATGATCGTCATTACGCCGCCCGGCGCGCTTCTTTCTGCCGGCGTACACTTGACGCCCGGTTCGGGCAAGGAACTGGTCGCGCGGTTCGTGAAATGCGCGGCGGGTGCCTGCGAAGCGGTCGTCGGCTTTGATGATGCAGCCGCGGCGGAATTCACGGCGGCGGCAACGACGGTGGTTTCCTTTGTGGCGGGAAATGGAAAGACGGCATCGTTGAAGATTCCCAATGGTGGGTTCGGTGCGGCTTATCCTGCTTGGCTTGCCGCGATGCCTGCACCCGCCGCGGCGCCAGCTGCTTCGCCGCCGCCACCAACCAAGCCGGCGGCGAACAGATCACCAGCCCCCTCCGGCGCCGATACGCGCGGTTCGGAATCAACGCCGGCTCCCTGATTTCTAATCGGCATTGCATTTCTTCGGATGTTCGCACGCGTGCTTGAAGTGGCGCGCACCTGCCACGCAGATCGCGTTCCCCCTTCGTCACTTACCAATGGTGCGAAATTGCCCAGGAGTGCGTGACGCAAATCGCAACATATCGTGTGTCGCGCCGCGGACGGCCGTCCGCCTAAAACTGCCGAACCGATCCGGAACCGGAGATTCGTTTGGCTGCCTCCATACCCTTCATCGATCTCCAGGCGCAGCGCCGTCGGCTTGGCGAACCGCTCAATCACGCAATTCTGGCGGCCGTCGCGGGCGGCCAGTGGGTCATGGGACCGCAGGTTAGCGAACTCGAAGAAAAGCTGGCGACATTTGCCGGCGTCAAACACTGCATCGCCTGCGCCAATGGCACCGATGCCCTGATGATTGTCTTGCGCGCTTGGGACATCGGCCCGGGCGATGCCGTCTTTGTACCGGCTTTTACGTTTGCCGCTTCTGCGGAGGTAGTCGCCCTTGTCGGAGCAACGCCGGTATTTGTCGACGTGCTCGAAGACACATTCAACATGGATCCGCAGAGTCTCGAGGCTGCGATTTTAGCGACAAAGAGCGCGGGCAAGCTTCGCCCGCGCGTCGTCATGCCGGTCGATCTGTTTGGCCAGCCGGCGGATTATCACGCGATCGAACCAATCGCAGCGAGAGAAGGCCTGAGACTCCTCTGCGACACCGCGCAAGCGTTTGGGAGCACCCATGAAGGGCGACGCACCGGTGGTATCGGAGATGCCGCCTCAACCAGCTTTTTTCCAGCAAAGCCTCTTGGCTGCTATGGCGACGGCGGTGCGACGTTCACGAATGATGACAAGCTTGCCGAGCTGTTGCGCTCGATCCAAATTCACGGGCAAGGAAGCGACAAATATGAAAATGTTCGCATTGGCGTGAACTCACGTCTCGACACGATTCAAGCCGCAATCCTGTTGGAGAAACTGAAGATTTTTCCGGACGAGATTGAAAAGCGTGATGCAGTGGCGCAGCGCTACAATCAGAAACTTGGTCAGTCGAACAAGGTTCGCGTTCCGCGCGTCATCGCCGGCGCACGATCGACCTGGGCGCAATATACGATTCAGGTTCCCAATCGAAGCAAGGTTCAGGCGGCTTTGAAAGCGCTAGGAATTCCGACTGCGATCTATTATCCGATTCCGCTTTCGCAACAGAAGGGTTATCGGGAATATCCCGCGGCACCGACGCCCGCCAGCAAAAAACTCTGCACAACAGTTATCAGCCTGCCGATGCACCCCTACCTCGATGATGCGTTGATCGACAGAATAGCGGCCGGAGTCTTGGAAGCAGTTTAGAATACATCGTATAGATATATTCTAACAGACCAAACTATACTTCGAGTATACAATATAAACTATTTCTCCCCTTAGTTTACAGCGCTTCTGATGTGTGAATTCTAGGTCGCTACCCCTAAGTTCGCGCCGGAGTCTTCTGCCTTGAAGGTTGAAGATTCAGGGCCGCGGTCACCGCAACAGATCGGTGACCGACAGGGGTTGGTCATGTCTTCGACGTTCATTTCGGTATCGAATGCCATTTTCTTCGGCGCACTCATCGCCGAGTTTCTCGTCCTCACTCACGCGCATCGCATCGGCGGCGCACTCGGCGTCATGGATCATCCCGATCGAATCCGCAAACGTCACCTTAAGGTCACGCCGCTTGTCGGGGGTCTTGCGGTTATGGCCCCGCTTCTCATCTGGACCGCTGCGGCGCTCGTGTTCGGCAGGGAGAGTAACGATCGACTTGAACTCGCAATTTTGCTCTGCGGTACCGGTGCGACGCTTCTTGGTTATACCGACGATCAGACTTCGACCTCGCCTTCCAGCAGGCTGCTTTCTCTAATCTTGTTGACTGTGATAGCGCTCGTTATCGCGCCGCAGCTGTTGCCGGTTCACTTGGTCTTTGGCTTTGTGCCGTCAATCTTTCTCTTCCCCTGGGCGGCGTATGGTCTGATCACGATTGCGATGGCGGGATTCGTCAACGCAGTGAATATGGCGGACGGCCAGAACGGAATCGTTACGGGCATGTTCGTCATCTGGTCGACCTGTCTGATCGTGGTGACGGGTGGTGGCTTTGCGCATGATCTATCGCGCGTTTTGCTGGCTGCATCGGCGCTCGCATTTCTCTTCAACATGGCAGGTAAAGTGTTCCTTGGAGACGGCGGCACCTACGGCGTTACTTTCGTCTTTGGCTTGCTGGCCATTGCTGTCCACAATGCGGGAGGTGTGTCGGCAGCAACGATCTGCGTCTGGTTCTTCATTCCAGTCATGGACTGTGTGAGGTTGATGGTCAGCCGCGTCATGAACGGCAGGGCACCATCAACTGGCGACAGAAATCACTTTCATCACCGTCTGCAGGCTCGCGTTGGACGCAGCAGGGGATTGATCCTCTATCTCGGAGCTGTAGGGGCGTCATCGCTGGTTGCCGCTTTCTTTCCGCAATTGTCGATTCTCGGCATTCTCGTCCTCTTCGCATTCTATGTAAGTCTCGCTCGGATAGACTCAGAAAGGATTTTCAAAATCCACGAGATGGCACGTGCAACCGCCGACAGAAAATTTCGCGTTGCTACGGGCGATAAACTTCGCCTGATCGAATCCCCGAAGCGAAACGCGGACGCTCGCTGAGGTCGGCCCTGTGTGCGACTCCCTGGACGGGCAAGTTCCGGGCGAAATTCTCCAGAACTGACAGTCTTTTATACTGGGATATGGGCCGCGAACCGGCTACAGGTCGCTATGCGTGTTGATCAGTTTGACTTCGTACTGCCGGAGGAACGCATAGCGCTGCGCCCAGCGTCGCCACGCGATTCCGCGCGACTGCTGGTAGTGAATGCCCAAGGCATGATCTCTCATAGAATTGTTCGCGACCTGCCCGACTTGCTGAGTTGTGGCGATCGACTTGTGTTGAACGATACCAAAGTTATTGCCGCGAGATTGCGTGGCGCGCGAGTTGGGCGCGGCCAGTCCCCTGCGAAGATCGAGATTCTTCTGCACAAGCGGCTTTCCGCGAACGCGTATCGGGCCTTCGCGCGACCCGCACGCAAACTCGCCGAAGGAGATCAGCTTCTTCTCGGCCGCTCGCTCGTCGCACGTGTGCGCCATCGATTTGACGCCGGCGAGATCGAAGTACAATTCGAGCTTTCAGGTGTCGAGCTTAACCGGGGAATTGCCGAGCAGGGCGAGGTGCCGTTACCACCTTACATAGTTGGCAAGCGCTCGACCGACGAGCGAGATCGCATAGACTATCAAACGACCTTCGCCCGCCATGAAGGTTCGGTCGCCGCACCGACCGCAGGGCTTCACTTCACGCCGGAGTTACTACACCACCTTTCCGAGCGCGGTATCGAGAACGAGACGGTCACTCTCCATGTTGGCGCCGGCACGTTTCTTCCGGTCACCACCGCCGATACCAGCGCGCACAAAATGCACGCAGAATGGGCAAGCATCGATTCCGATACGGCGGCGCGTCTCGGTGCTGCGAGAGCCGCCGGTGGCCGGATCGTCGCAGTGGGTACAACCTCTTTGCGGACGCTGGAGATTGCCAGTTCAGTTGGCGGTCACATTTTGCCCTATGCGGGTGAGACGGATATCTTCATAACGCCGGGATATGAATTCAAAGCGGTAGACGTTCTCATGACGAACTTTCATTTGCCGCGCTCTACGCTTTTTATGCTTGTCAGCGCCTTTTGCGGCCTCGAGGTGATGCGCTCCGCCTATAGCGAGGCGATCAAAGAGAGATATCGTTTCTATTCCTATGGCGATGCATGTCTACTATTTCGGCCACGCCCATGAGCGACATTCGATTTGAGCTCACGGCGAAGGATGGCCAAGCGCGTGCCGGCACATTGCGAACGCCGCGCGGCGACATCCGCACTCCAGCGTTCATGCCGGTCGGTACTGCAGGGTCCGTGAAGGCGATGCTGCCGTCATCGGTGCGTGAGACCGGGGCGGACGTCGTTCTCGGCAACACCTATCACCTGATGTTGCGGCCTGGAGCAGAGCTCGTCCATCGGCTGGGCGGCTTGCATAAGTTTATGAGTTGGGAGCGGCCGATCTTGACGGACTCCGGCGGCTTCCAGGTCATGTCCCTCTCCAAGCTGCGCAAGATTACGGAAGAAGGCGTGCAATTTCGCTCCCACATAGACGGTGCCAAGGAGTTCTTGACGCCCGAACGCGCCATGGAGATTCAGCGTCTGCTTGGCTCAGATATTCAGATGGTGCTTGACGAATGTCCCGCCTATCCCGCGACCGAGAGTGATATTGAAAAATCCTCCCAACTGTCGACGCGATGGGCGGCGCGCTCGAAAGCTGCCTTCGGTCAGCAACCGGGAAGGGCCTGTTTCGGGATCGTTCAAGGTGGTGTATTTCCCGCTCTTCGACGGCGCTCCGTCGACGCGCTGTGTGAAATCAACTTCGACGGCTATGCGATCGGTGGACTAGCCGTCGGTGAAAGCCAAAGTGCAATGTTCGATGTCCTCGACGTCACGGTCCCGCATTTGCCGACGGATTCGCCACGTTATCTTATGGGCGTGGGAAAGCCGGATGACATCGCAGGTGCGGTTCTGCGTGGGATTGACATGTTCGACTGCGTGCTTCCAACCCGGTCGGGGCGCAATGGGCAGGCTTTCACCAGAAGTGGCGCGCTTAATTTGCGCAATGCGCGGCATGCCCACGCCAGTGAGCCCCTGGATCGTGCATGCCGTTGTCCCGCCTGTCGCCAGTTCACGAGGGCTTATCTTCACCACGCGGTCAAGAGCGGCGAGATTGTCGCGTCTATGCTCCTGACTTGGCACAATCTGACCTATTTCCAGGACATCATGATCGAGCTGCGCGAAGCGATCGCTGCTGGAACGCTCAGCGAAACAGCAACGCGAATTGCCGGCACGTACCGTCGCGACACCGCAAAAACCGCAGAAATGCTCGATTGACCCCGGGCCACCCGGCACCTATGGTCCCGGCGCGTTTGACCGAGCCCGTAGCTCAGCGGCAGAGCATCTGACTTTTAATCAGAGGGTCGATGGTTCGATCCCATCCGGGCTCACCAGCATAACTATTTGATTCTATAGAGAAAATATACGCACTACTAATTTCGACCCAGCCAAAGTAGCAGGCTCCGGCCCGCGCTCGCGGGGCAGTTATCGATTCAGCGACTTATTCCATTGCGGATTTGCTCCGTGTACTGACGTCAGATTCCTACACTGACAAATGTCGATCCGAACCGCAGTCTGAAACGTGAGTCGCCTCTTCGCGGCGGACGATGCCCTTCAAGCTCGAACTTCCCGCGTGACGCACCATTAAGGGTTGCAGTGAGGTTGCTTGCTCCCTGTCTTCGCTCACAGCTGCTCTCAATTCTTACGATGTCACTTCATGTCGAGGTCAGTGGAACGACGGAAATTGGATCGTTTAGCATGGCGTGTTCGACGCAAGCATTATGTTGTTGGCTTTCGAGTAATTAGAATTGAAACTGTGACGTCGATGGAGAAGTGCGTTCAAAGCGCATCACTTGCTTCGCAATGTCGCTGCTTCGATCTTGCGGATTGAGTTTTGGTTCAACCATCGCCATTCTCAATTTCACAAGCTGAGGCGTCGCGTACGCTCTCATGGGACATTTACTTGATAAAGTCTAAGTTCCTCAATTACGGACTCACAATGTCGCGACTTCTCCGCTTGGGCGTGGTGGCCACTGTGGTGTGCGCAATGGCTGTTCCGTTCGCATTCGGACAGTCAACTTCTCCGGACTTGCTGCGTTCGTTGTCGCCAGAAATGTTGCGAGCGTTGCAGCAGGGCCAAATTGATGGTGGTGAGCTAGGTGCCGTTCAGCCGGAGGTGCAAACGTACCAGCCGACCGTGCCTCAACCCGATCAATCACCCGCATCGCGCCTTGAGGAGATCTATCTCAGGCGATCGGGCGAGTTTTTGAGGCAATTTGGCTACGACGTACTTGGTCAGCCGGCGACTGTTACCATCAACCAGTCGGGAGCCGTGCTCGATAAGTATGTACTGGGCACGAACGATGAACTCGTCGTGACGTTGCGCGGCCAAGAAAATTCGACTTATCGCGTCCGAGTCAGCCGTGACGGAAATGTAAGGAGATCGCACCTTCACCCTCACGCTGCACCGCGCGCAGGTCTCGACGCCTTTTACCGGTCCCGCAAATCCGCTCACAAAGGCGCCGGTAACGATCGATATCGGTGAAGCTCGCGTTTCCGTGCCCTGGACCGGCGCAAAGTTGGATGTGGCAGCGCGTCTGCAGGACGATCAACTTCGTCCCAAGCGCGGCTTCACCGCGGCATTCGAAACCTCGTTGGAAGTGGGTCTGTAGAGGGCCAGCAATCGCTCGCAACCTGAGAATGCCAAGTTACGGATTGCGTTGATCGGCCTTCAATGGTTCGCGCGCCACGTCATGCAGTCGCCATAGCTATTGTCGAACACCGTTTTTTGCGTCGCTTCGCCGAAGCCCTGGAACGCAATATCCGATGCGCGCTGTCTAGCCATCGTTTCGCAGGCGCTTCGATTTCTGGCCAGCATGGAGCTGACCGGGCCGGAACCGTCAGTCATCCGCGCCCTTCCAATATACGTCTCAATTGCGGGATGAAAAGGCTGCCCAGTGAAACTGTTCGTGGTAGTCACGGATTTCTGCACATACGAACCGGCAAAGTAGCGTGTGACGAACCCACGTCTCGGAAAACCCAGGGACGAGCAGCCGGCGAGGCCAATTACAACCGATAGAACTACAAGCAGCGACCGCGCGTGCACTCGTTTCACCAGTTCATCGTGACGTGAAGGCCGACGGAGTCCGGGTCGGCGCTGCCATAGACGTTGTATTGGTTGGTTTCGCGATAGCGCGTGACAATCGCGTAGTTTACGCCAAACGCGATGGCGCTGCTGGCTGCCACGTCGTACCAATGATGCTTCTTGGCATCGACGCGCGAATACCCGACGAAAAGAGCCGCGGCATAGGCCGGAACGCCATACTGCCAGCCGTAGCGAGCCCATAGATAGTCGGCTGGCGCATATGCAAGCGCAGCGGTGTCGGACGGCAAGGAGTGAAAGTCCGAATGGTCCGGTCGCTGCTCTCGGACAATATGGCCTAAGAGATAGGCGGCGGCCAGCGTCGCCGCTGTGGATACCCCAAGTTCGGCGACACCATCCCAATCTTCATGGTGGGCAAGAGACACGCCGACCGCGACTAGTGGTAAAGCGAACGCAACGGCTTTGCCGGGAGTTTCGACGCTGGACCTGTCCGCCGCTTCGGCTCGATCGGTGAAGCCTGTCAAGGACACTAGCGTACAAAGAGCCAGCGCATGCGTTTTTACGTGCAAGTGGGTGAACACCTATGCTGAGCGCGTGTTTTGTCATTTTCACGTGGCCCGTCGTCGAATGTCGAGCGAATTCTTGTGGTTGGTGAAAGTTCGCGCTTAGTACTCTTTACGACGTCAAATAAACGCAAGAATGACTACTGAGGAATCTTCAGTCTCTTCTCTACCGCTTGACGCTGGGGCGAATGAGCAGCCTCAGAGCGCGATTACTGAGTGTCACAACGAATCTAAATCCAATTGACGCAACTCGGTGAGTTAGGTGAATAAAGTATTTCGTCGGCACCTGAAATGCCGAGATTCCAGCACTTCCGTGCATGTAAACGGTAAATGAATTTACATGTTTCTTTACGCGCTGATGCCACTCTTTGAGCGACGGCTAGCGCGGATTTTAGAAATGGTTGGCCAGAGCCCTTCGGCGGACGTCGAGCGCCAAGTCGACGATCAACTCGTCCGCATCGCGGTAGGAACTCGCATTCAGTATGCAGACGGCGTGCCGTTCGCGATCGTCATCGCGATTGCGCTGTGCGGCGTCTTTCCAAGCCTCGGTGTAGCGAACCCAGCCCTCGCTACACTATGGGTAACTGGCGAGATCACCTTTGCGATCGTCGGAGTTAGAGAGTGGCAAAAATATCAAACCCGCGAAGGATCGATTTCCGCCGAAGAACAACGCAATCGCCTTACAATCCTCTGGACCATTCACGGCCTAGTCTGGGGTTCTATCGTTCCGGTTTTCTGGGATCCGGCTAATCCCGCGAACCAGGCCATTCTCTGCACGATCATACTTGGCGTCATGGTCGGGTCATTCTTCATGCTCTCGCCAGTACGATCGGTGTTCGCGGCGAACACGTTGTCGGTCGTCGCCTTGGCCGAAATCACGTTTCTGATCGAGGGCGGCGCACTCGCTGACACGCTCGGCATAATTCTTCCGCTCTTTACAGCAATGATCCTGCGCTATGGCTGGACGTTGTCGGCCAGATACGAGGACGCGGTGCGATTACATTTGCGCAACGAACAAATGGCGATTTCATTGAACACTGCGGTCGCGCGCGCAGAGCATGCGTCGCGAGCAAAATCCCAGTTTCTTGCCAATATGAGTCACGAGTTGCGCACACCGCTCAATGCCATCTTGGGCTTTTCAGAGATGATCGCTTCGCGAACGATGCTCAAGAGTGTCGACAAGCATTTCGAATATGCCGAGCACATCAATCGCTCCGCCCATCACTTCCTCAACCTCATAAACGACATACTCGACCTTGCGAAGATTGAAGCCGGTTCGTTTCAGTTGCGCGAGACTGAGGTCAATGTCATGGAGTTGATTGCGGAGTCGCTTTCCATCATGGAACCGAAGGCGAGGGAGGTGGGATGCGTTATGGAACGAGACATTGCCGCCAATCTCCCAAATGTCATCGCCGATGAACGTGCGTTAAAGCAGGTGCTGCTGAACCTGCTTTCCAATGCGTTTAAATTCACACCAAGCGGGGGCAAGGTGACCGCGTTCGCTCACCGAGCTACTGACGGCGGCTTGGAATTTGGCGTTCGCGACACCGGAGTAGGCATTGCGCCGGAAGATCAAGCTCTCGTGTTCGAAAACTTCGGGCAGGGACGTCATGATGTGGTCACTGCGGAAAAGGGAACTGGACTGGGTCTTCCGATCGTCAAGGGCCTGATCGAAGAGCACGGCGGTACTGTGAGTCTCACCAGCCAGGTGGGACGCGGCACGACAGTCTTGCTCCACTTGCCGCCACAACGCTGTGTTGCTCCGCTGCAATGCGCATCCTAAGTCGTATCGCGGCGACAAATCACTCGAGTGTTTTCAATAGCGCCCTCAGAGCGGGCGCAATGTCGCGTCGACGCAGTCCCAGAGCGATATTGGCTTGAAGAAAGCCAACCTTGTCGCCGCAGTCATAGCGTGCGCAACTCGTTTTAACCGCGTGAAACGGCATGCGCCCGATGAGGCGCGCCATGGAGTCGGTCAGTTGGATCTCCCCGCCGGCTCCTTTCTCTCGCCGTTCGAGTTCGCCGAAGATTTCCGGCTGCAGGATATAGCGGCCGATCACGCATAAACGGGACGGCGCATCCTTCGGTTTGGGCTTTTCGATCACGCCCTTTACTTCGGTGATATTGCCGTGTGATCTGCCGGGCGACACCACGCCATACCTCTGCGTTTCCTCGAGCGACTTTTCTTCCGCCGCGATGACCACGCCACCGCCGACCTGGTTGTAGGCGTCGATCATCTGCGTCAGCGCGCCGGGCTGGCCCACCAAAAGATCGTCCGGCAGCAGGACCGCGAATGGCTCGTCGCCCACAAGATGCCTGGCGCACCACACCGCGTGGCCCAGTCCGAGCGGCTTTTGCTGTCTGGTGAAGGAAACGGAACCGCTGACCGGCAAACCCTCAAGCAGACTGTCGAGCTCCCTCGTCTTCTCCCGAGCAGAAAGCAACGCTTCGAGCTCATAAGCGTGGTCGAAATGGTCCTCAATAATGTGTTTGCCCCGCCCGGTCACGAATATGAACTGTTCGATGCCGGCGTCCTTGGCTTCTTCGACCGCATATTGCACGACAGGTTTGTCGACGACCGGTAACATCTCCTTCGGCACCGCTTTCGTGGCGGGGAGAAAGCGCGTTCCCATGCCCGCGACGGGGAAAACGGCCTTTCGGACAGGCTTTGGCTTGGCCATAGGGCACCGGGTTTATGCGACGGTCTACTTGGCATACATAGTGGGGGAGCGTCCATATTGCGGACGACATATGAGTCAGAGAACGTCTCATGCGGATATTGGTAACGGGCGGCGCCGGATTCATCGGCTTTCACGCGACGCGCGCTCTGCTTGCAGCAGGCCATGCCGTTGTGGCGGTCGATGATGTCAACGCCTACTACGATCCGACGCTGAAAGAGCGCCGCATCGCCGAGATTGGCTCGCATCCTTCCTATCGTTTCATCAGATCCGACATCAGCGAAGCGGGTGCTTTGGCAGCAGCGGCCGGGACAGAGCGTTTCGACATCGTCCTGCATTTGGCGGCGCAGGCCGGCGTCCGTTATGCGGTTACCCATCCTGACGCGTATACGCGGGCCAATCTGGTCGGACATGCCAACGTGTTGGAATTCACGCGCCATCATGACGGCCTGAAGCACCTTATCTACGCCTCGTCGAGCTCGGTATACGGCAACGACACTACGCCACCATTTTCCGAAGGGGCTCGCGCGGACGCGCCCATTTCGTATTATGGAGCGACGAAACGCTCCTGCGAACTTCTCTCTCATTCCTATTCCTGTCTGTACGGCCTGCCGCAAACCGGCCTGCGATTCTTCACGGTCTACGGTCCGTGGGGTCGACCAGACATGGCTTATTGGTCATTCACTGATGCGATCCTTCGCGGTCAGCGCGTTCCCGTATTTGGCGGCGGCAAGTTGCGGCGCGACTTTACCTATGTGGACGACGTTTCTGCCGCGTTGGTGCGGATTGTTGAAACGCCGTTCGCGGCGGCCGCGAAAGGCGCACCGCATCGAATCTATAACCTTGGAAACTCGCATCCGGAAACCGTGCTCGACCTGATCGGTCACATTGAGCGCACGACGAACCGAAAGGCGGAGCTCGATTTCAAGGACGGGCCGCCGGGTGATGTCCACGAGACCTATGCAGACATAACGCGCGCTGCCCGCGACTTCGGTTTTGCACCAAAAGTTTCGTTGGCAAACGGGATTTCACGTTTCGTGGACTGGTTCCGCCAGTATCATCGGATTTAGTTGAATAGACCACCCCCTGGGGAAAATATGGGCACTCGCCGTGGCGCCGGCCATGTGATCGTCGTGGCAATGCTGACCCTTGCGACGACGGCGTGTGCGCCCGACATCGATCGCACTGTGCCAGCGGAAACGTCTATGCAGGTCATTCAAACAGTGAGTGCGGCTCTCACCGCCAC
>Ga0070712_100000033_pt1 | contig 71090 bp, 52 predicted proteins | sample LARL81metaG_FD_71396 | JGI IMG/M metagenome (GOLD analysis project Ga0070712, IMG submission 71396) | Corn, switchgrass and miscanthus rhizosphere microbial communities from Kellogg Biological Station, Michigan, USA - LAR L8-1 metaG | ecosystem: Host-associated > Plants > Roots > Rhizosphere ...
AAAGCGAGGTCCAGACTTGGTGGAATCGTTGTTCGCTTTTTTCGATACGTCTGGCCGTCGCGCTGGTTGTGGCGGCGAGGATGAGTGTGGCGGTGAGTGCTGTAAGGATGGATATCGTTGGTTGGCGCATGGACAGGCATCTCCTGGTGCAGACGCCGCGGGGCGGCCGTGGAGCGGCCCTGCGTGTTCTGTTTGTTGTTGTTGAATTCGGTTGACGGCTTTGGTGTCCGATGTTCGGTTCGATGAAGATCCAGCCGTGGGCCGGTTCGGTGGTCGACGTTCCCGCTCGCGTATGCGTCCCGACGCCCCGCCCCGGAGCCAACTGTAGCCTACACACCAAAAGATAGATGGTCAAGGGTTGCATGCTTGGACGCTTGGGTCCGGTGTCACCCACGGAGAGGTGATGAATTGACATGAGCTCTAGGCTGTGCTGAACGACTTCTACTCCCGGCTCGGCGCGCCGCCGATCAGGTCGAGCAGGCGGTCGCGGCGGCGGGCCCAGGGGCGGTCGGGCGGGAAGCGGCGCCTGGCGCGCTCGAGCTTGTCGCCGCGGTAGCGCCAGCGGGCCCAGGCGGAGTCGGGCGTGCCGAGGCGGCAGGCGGTGTAGATCCCGATCGGGAGGATGTGCAGCGCGAGGATCCCGAGCACGAAGCGGCCTTTCAGGAACGTGATCGCCGCGACGGTCACGAGCAGCAGCACCGCGCCGACCCCCGCGAAGGTCGAGCCGCTGTCGACCGGGTGCACGCCGAGCAGCACGACGACCGCGAACACGGTCGCGAGCACGACCGCGTCGAGCGACGAGCGGCCCTCCTTGGCCCAGTAGACGTCTTCGAGATGCAGCCACAGCGCGAACTCGTCGAGCGTCAGGCCGGCGCCGATCCCGAAGCCGATCGCGGTGATCTGCGTCCAGGGCGCCTGCAGCTCGCTCGCGAACGCGACGAAGCCGGACAGCAGCAGCAGCGAGATCCCCCACACGAGGTGGTGGATGTGCAGGCCGCTCTCCGTCTTCACGCTGCCGGGCCACCAGGAGACGCGCGGGCTGCGCATCAGTCGCGCGCTCGTGCGGATGAAGCCGAACGACAGCAGGAACGCGACCAGCACGAGCAGCGCGGGCCCACGGGCCGAGGTGAGCGAGAGGTCGATGTCGAAGCGCAGCGCCGCGAGCGTCGTGACCATCGACCGCCAAGCGTAGTGTCGGCGGCCGGCAGCGGCGCGCCCGGTGCTACGACGGCGCGCTCGGGAGGACCTTCTGCGGCAGCGCCTTGGCGCCGGACGCGCCCGCGTAGCCGAGCGGCTGCAGCTGGAACAGGTCCTCCAGCGTGCGCAGCAGCGTGAACGGGTTCGCCGGCGTCGCGCTCGTCCTGCCGGCGGCGACGCTGTCGGAGATCAGCAGCGCGCCGATCCGCTGCCCGGCGCCCGCGGCGGCGGCGTCGCCGACGTTCGGGAACGCCGTGAGGCCGCAGCAGGGGGCGCCCGCGCCTGCGGCGCGTGCGCGCGCCGTGCGGCGGGGCGCGCCCGGCCGGGCGGGGGCCGCGACGTTCTCGGCAGCGGCGACCGCGAGCGGCGCGCGGCGGCCGGCGACGGCTGCGGTGCGCGCCGGCGGCAGCGGCGCGGCCCGCGGCGTGGTCGTCGTCGTCGGCGTCGTCGTCGGCGGTGCGGGCGTGGTCGTGGTCGGCGGCGCTGGCGTCGTGGTCGTCTGCGGCATCGTCGGCGTCGTGGGGACCGTCGGCGTCGTGGGGACCGTCGGCGTGGTGGGGAGCGTCGGCGTGGTGGGGAGCGTCGGCGTGGTGGCGGTCGTCGGCGTGGTGGGGAGCGTCGGCGTGGTGGCGGTCGTCGTCGTGGCCGGCGGCGCGGCCGGCGCCGGTGCGCCGTCGCTCGTGATCACGATCAGGCCGCCGTCGGCGTACGCCTTCGAGGCGAGGATCTCGGGGACGATCTGCTTGAGGAACGCGTCGGCGGCGGCCGGGCCGGCGGGCGCGCCGGGGGCGCAGGGCGTCGCGCGCCCGTCGTGGCACAGGTTCGGCGCGATCCACGCGAGCGCCGGCGCCTTGGCACCGCGCTTCAGGTCGGCGGCGAGCACGTCGAGCCCGACGTCGTCCTTGGCGCAGTCGCCGCCGTCGATCAGCGAGTGGAAGTAGACGAACGGGTTGCGGCGCGTCGCGTAGGCGTCGCCCGGCCGCGGGTCGCGCAGCGTGTCGGGGCCGCCGAGCGCGGGGCGCCGGCAGCCCGGCGCGCCGCCGGCGGTCTGGTCCTCGACGTACGCGCGCCATGTCTTGCCGGCGCCGTGCAGCTCGTCGGCGATCGTGCCGGCCTCGGGCGGCAAGATGCAGCCGTCGCCGAGCTGCTGGCTGTTCGCGCCGAGCTGGTCGGGCGTCACGTCGGCGTACGCCGGGCAGTCGGCGAGCGTCTGGCGCGTCGGGCCCTGGCCGCTGAGCAGCGCGATCTCGTTCGCGAGCTCGCCTTGGGCGATCGTCTGGTAGCCGGTCAGCAGCGTGCCCCGCGTCGCGAGCGTGCCGGCGAGGTAGGGCGCGGCGCCGGCGTCGCGCGCGAGCGCGGCGACGTCGGTCTGCGCGAGCATCACGACGAAGACGTGGTTGATCGGGGGCGCGCTGGGCTGCGACGGCGTCGTGGCGGTGCCCGGGTCGGTCGTCGTGTCGCCGGGACCCGGCGCCGGCGGCGTGCCCGCCGTTTCCTGGGCGTCGAAGGTGGGCGCGTCGGCCGGCGGTTCGGTGACGTCGGCCGTGCCCGTGTCCGGCGGCGGCGCCGGCGCTACGGCCGGCAGCACGACCGTCAGGCCGGACATCAGCCCGCCCGCGAACGTGTCGGGCGCGCGCGTGCCGGCGACGACGAGGAGCGCGACGAGCGTCGCGAGCGCGACCGGCAGCGCCGCGCGGCGGCGGCGCTCCAGCCCGGGGGCTGGACTGCCCTGGCGCGCGCGGCCGTCCGCGCGGGCGCTCGCATCCGCCGCCGGCGCCGCGCCTCCGAGCAGCGCGAGCACGTCGCGGCGCGGACCGGCGCGGCGGGCACCGCACTCGAGGCAGTAGCGCTGGTCGTGCGCGAGCGGCGCCGCGCAGGCGGCGCACGCGTCGCGGCCGGCGGCCTCGGCGCCCGTCACCGCGGCTCCACGGGGCTCGGCGGCTCGCCGGACGCCGGCAGCCCGGCGCCGTCGGGCGCCTGGTCCGCTGTCGGCAGCCGGGCGCCGTCGGGCGCCTGGTCCGTCGGCAGTCCGGCGATGTCGGGCGCCGCGACCGGCGCCGCCTCGGCGCGCGGCAGCTCGGTCGTCGGGGCGTCGGCCGGCGGCGCGCCGCCCACCGCGCGCATCTCCGTCGTCGCGGTGGCGCCGCCGGACGCCGGCGGGCCGATCGCATGTGCTGCAGCCGCGCCGTTCGACGCCAGCGTCCCCATCGCCGCGCCCGTCTCGACCAGCTGGAACGCGCAGTTGGAGCAGAACAGCGCGCCGCGCGCGTAGAGCGTGCCGCAGCGCGGGCAGGCGCCCGCGGCGCCCGTCGTTTCGAGCCGCAGCAGGTGCTCGACCTCGCCGAGGCGCGCGTCGACCTCCTGCAGCCGCGCCGCCTGGCGCATCAGCACGTCGAGCCGGAAGTGGTCGCGGATCGCCATCTCGTACGCGAGCCCGCCGAGGTCCCACTGCAGCTCGGCCAGCTCGCGCGCGAGCAGGTCGCGGCGCTCGGCCAGCTCGGTCGGCGCGACCGCCTGCCCGCCGCCGGGCGGCAGCGGCGCCGGCGGCGGCGGCGGGGGAGGCCCGGAGATCAGGCGGCGCGGGCTCAGCCGCGCGAAGAGCGAGGGGCGCGTGCTCATCCGATCGAGGTCGCGGAGCTGCCGCCGCCGCTCGGCTTGTTGTCCTTCGGCGGCGGCGCGCCCGGCGTCGCGACGTCGTTGGGCTGGGACTTGAGCTTGGTGATGTTGCCGCCGCTGGTGTCCTGCGCGGGCGCCGTCGGGACCCCCTTCGTGCCGGCGTCGCCGGACGACCCCTTCGACGCGCCGCCGCCGGTCGCGGCCGCGCCGCTGCCGCCCGCGGAAGAGGGGGTCGTCGCCGCCCCGCCGGCCGCGACGCCGGCGCCCTGCACGTTGACGACGGGTGGGCGCTGGATCACGGTCGACGGCCCGCCGCCGTTGCCCTGGCCGAGCAGGAAGCCGACGCCGAGCGCTACGAGCACGACGGCCGCCGCGCCCATCGGGCCGCCGACGCGGTCGAGCTGGCGCGCGAAGCCGCCGCGCGCGCCCCCCGCCGCGCCGCCGCCGGCCGCCGAGCCCGCGGCGGCGCCGCCGGCGTCGCGTGCGAGCAGGTCGACGAACGCGACGCGCGCATCGGCCACGCGCATGCCGCAGCCGAGGCAGTAGCGCTGGTCGGGCGCGAGCGGCGCGCGGCAGCCGCGGCACAGCACGGCCGTGCCGGGCAGGGCGGCCGCCGTCGGCGCCGGCGCGGGCGCGCCACCCGCGGCCGCCGCAGCGGGCGCGGGCGCACCAGCGCCACCCGCGGCGTGCGCGGATGCGGGCGCGCCAGCGCCAGCCGCGGCGTGCGCGGCCGGCGCGGATGCGGAGGGCGTCGAAGCGGGCTCGCTCATGCGCGTCACCTACCTGAAGGTCGCGGGTTGGGCGGCGAGCTGGAGCTGCGCGCCGCGCGGGTTGCCGATGAAGTAGGCCTGGAAGCGCTCGTGCCCGTGCGCCTTGAGCAGCGGCACGATCGCGCGACCGGCCGCGACGATCCTCCCGCCGCTGCGCGCGACGGCGGCCACCACGAGGTTCGGCTGGTCGATCGCCGACTCGTTGACGACCTGGCCGCCGGCCGTGACGCCGCTGACCGGGTCGCCCTCCAGCGACGTCGCGCCGACCGTCACGCGCACGGCGCTCGCCCCCGTGGGCGCCGGCTGCCCGGCGCCGACGATCGCGGCGACCGACGCCGGCCTGCCGCCCGCCGCCTGCACCTGGTCGTTGACCCAGGTGACCGTCTGGCCGGGCGCGATCAGCGCGATGTGCGTCAGCCCCGGCTCGAGCCCGGGCTGGTCGTTGCGCCACAGCACCTTGCCGGTCGCGTCGCGCACCGAGATCGCGATCGGGACCGCCGCGAGTGCCTGCGCGCCCGTGTTGCGCACGACGACGGCGGCGGCGGCGCCGTTCGCGTCGCTGACGACCGTGCGCTCGAGCACCTTCACCGAGCGGCTCTGGGTCGTGACGCTCACGCCCTTGGCCTGGAACGCCTTGCTGCCCTGCTGGGCGAACTTCGCGGCCTGCTCGCGCGTCGACTCGCAGCCGGCGAGCGCGAGCGCGAGCGAGAGCGTGCCGGCCACGGCGACCATCCTGCTCACCCGAACGCCCCGCCGACGTAGTCGCGCGTGCGCTGCGCCTGGGGCGCGTGGAAGATCTGGTCGCTCGTGCCGTACTCGACCAGCTCGCCGAGGTACATGAACGCGACGTGGTCGGCGACGCGCTGGGCCTGCTGCAGGTTGTGGGTGACGATCACGACCGCGATCTGCGGGCGCAGCTCGCCGATCAGCTGCTCGATGCGCGTCGTCGAGACCGGATCCAGCGCCGAGCACGGCTCGTCCATCAGCAGCACCTCCGGCTGCGCCGCGAGCGCGCGCGCGATGCAGAGGCGCTGCTGCTGGCCGCCGGACAGCCGCAGCGCCGGATGGTCGAGGTTGCCCTTGACCTCGTCCCACAGCCCGGCGCGGCGCAGCGCGAGCTCGACCGGCTCGGCCAGCTGCGCGCGGCGCGGGCGCTTGCTCGCGCCCTCGCGCAGCGCGTAGGCGACGTTGTCGAAGACGCTCATCGGGAACGGGTTCGGCTGCTGGAAGACCATGCTCACGCGCTTGCGCAGCTCGGTCACCTCGAGCACGTCGACGTCCTGCCCGTCGAGTGCGATCCGCCCGCTGCGCGCGGCCGTCGGGGTCAGCTCGGTCAGCCGGTTGAGCGAGCGCAGCAGCGTCGTCTTGCCGCAGCCCGACGGGCCGATCAGCGCGAGCACCTCGCCCTGGCGGATCGGCAGGTCGACGCGGTTGACGGCGACCTTGGACCCGTAGGCGATCGTGACCGCCTCGACGCGCATGCGCTCGCGCGCGCTCCCCGCGGTCGCGGAGCGCGCTGCGGCCGCCGGCGCGTGCCCGTTGGAGGGCGGAGCGGGCGCGACGACCGTCGGCGGCGCGTCGAGCGAGATGCGGCGGATCGGCGGCGGCGGGCTCAGCGGGTCCATGCCGGACCTCCGCCCGCGCGCCCGCCCGACAGGCGCGCGGCGACGACGTTGAGCCCGATCACGAGCAGCAGCAGCACGAACGCCGCCGCGTACGCCTTCTCGGGCGCGTTGCCCTCGCCGGCCGGCGAGTTGTCGTAGACGTAGCTCGTCAGCGTCGAGCCGGTGCCGCGCAGCAGGTTGGCGGGGAAGAAGCCGCCGTCGGCCGGCTCGGTCCCGAGCGTCGCGCCGAGCAGCACGATCACGATCGCGGTGTCGCCGACGATGCGGCCCATCCCGAGCGTCGCGCCGGTCGCGATCCCGGGCCGGATCGACGGCAGCAGCACGCGGCGGATCGTCGCGCCCTTCGTCTTGCCGAGCGCGAGCGACGCCTCGCGCAGGTGGTTGGGGACCGCCAGCAGCGCCTCGCGCGTCGCGCCGACGACGAGCGGCAGCGCGATCAGGCTCATCATCGTCCCGGCGATCAGGAACGAGCGCCCGAACGCCTCCTGCGCGCCGGACGGCTTGAACGACAGGAACGTGAAGACCGGCTTCGAGAACAGCGTCAGGCCGAACAGCGCGAGCACGATGCTCGGCGCGCCGGCGATCACCTCGACGACCGACTCGACCGCGCGCGCGAGCGGCGCCGGGCGGCCGAACTCGACGAGCCACAGCGCGACGCCGACGCCGATCGGCACCGCGATCGCGGTGCCGATCGCGGTCAGCAGCAGCGTGCCCTCGATCGGGTCGAGGAAGCCGCCGGACTTGCTCTGGTCGACGTCGCCGGTCGGGTGGTCGAACAGCAGGTGGAGGTGGAGCTGCGAGAGTCCTTGGTAGCCCATGTAGACGACGATCGCGCCGGCGACGAGCGCGAGCGAGATCCCCGCCGCCCAGCACAGCCCGAGCCCGATCCGGTCGGCGAGCGGCCACGAGCCGGCGCTGTCGCGCGGGCGCGTGCGCGGCGGGGACGGCGCCGTCGGCGGTGGGGCGAGCGCGCTCATCAGCGGATCCCGTAGCGGCGCAGCGGCTGGCGCGCGGCCCAGCCGGCGAGCGACAGCATCGCGGCCGAGACGAGCGCGACGGCCGCGAACGCGTACAGCGTCTGGCCGAACGGCTTGACGGTGAAGCCCTCCGCGTTGGCGACGATCGTCGACGCGAACGTCTGGATCGGCTCCAGCAGCGCGTTGGCGCCGTCGAGCGGGTTGGGGGCGAAGATGTAGTTGCCCGAGACCATCGCGATCATGATCGCCTCGCCGAGCGCGCGGGCGGTCGCGAGCACGACGGCGGCTGCGATCGCCGGGCGCGCGGTGCGCACCGCGACGCGCCACATCGTGCGCCAGCGGTTGACGCCGAGCGCCGCCGAGCCCTCGATCCACGAGCGCGGGACGGCGCGCAGCGCGTCGGCGATGATCGCGATCATGATCGGCACGATCATCACCGCGAGGATCAGCGCGGCGACGAGCAGGCTGCCGCCGCTGATCGGCACGACCGGCTTGACGTCGAGCTTGAAGCCCGGGTCGACGAGGTGGTCGTTGACCCACGGGACGATCACGAGGATCCCGATCAGGCCGTAGACGACCGACGGCACAGCCGCCAGCAGGCGCACGATCGGCGTCATCAGGCGTGCGATCCCGGGCGGGGCGAACTCGACCATGAACAGCGCGGCGAGCAGCGCGAACGGGAGGCCGAAGAGGACGGCGAGGCCGGTGCTCAAAGCCGTCGCGTACAGCAGTGGCCAGGCGTGCAGCGTGTAGACATAGTGCTTCGGGTCCGCCGGCGAGTGGTAGATGTTCGCGAGCTGCGTGTTGACGTTGCCGCCGCCGCCGAACCACGCCAGCCCGTTGTGCGAGAACGACGGCCACGCCTGCGTGAAGACCGACGCGAGCAGTGTCGCGAGCACCGCGAGCAGCCCGACGGCGAGCGCGCCGAGCAGCAGCTCGGCGCGCTCGGGGGCGCGCCACCGCGAGGTGACGCGCCCGCGGAGGGTCGCGGTCTGCGCGGCCGGATCCACGCTACCTCAGCGGGATCCAGTCGGTGTTGATGATCGACCGCGCGGCGGCGCTCGTCTGCGTCCACTTGACGAAGGCGCCGGCCGCGCCTCGCGCGCGCCCGCGCGTGACGAAGTTGAACGGGCGCACGCCCTGGTACTGGCCGGACTTCGCGTTGCGCAGGTTGCACGCGACGCCCTGGTACGCGGCCGGGCTGACGCCCTTGATGAAGTCGAGCGAGACGAACCCGATCGCGTTCGGGTCGGTGCGCACCGTGCTCTGCACGAGGCCGTTGGACGGCTTCTGCTGCGCGCTCGCCGCGACGTTGAACGTGTTGTCGAGGAAGATCGCGCGGAACGCGTCGGCCGTGCCGGAGGTCGCCGTGCGCGTCAGCAGGTCGATCGCGCCGTGCGCGCGCGCGCCCGGCACCTGGCTCCAGCTGCGCGTGCGGCCCGTGAAGATCGCCTGGATCTGCGGCTTCGACAGGCTGCCGAGCGGGTTCGACGAGTTCGTGATGATGCAGACGGCGTCGTAGGCGATGCGGTTGAAGACGAGGCCGCCCGGGTCGGAGGGCTCGCGGGCGCGCGACGCGTCGCCGATCGTCACGCGGCCGTGCGCGACGTCGTTGATGCCGATGTCCGAGCCGCCCTGCTGGATCTTGAAGCCGATCTTGCCGCGATGCAGGCTCACGTACTTGGTCGCGAGCTTGATCGCGAGCGGATAGACGGAGGTCGAGCCGCTCATCGTGATGGTCGTCTTGGCGATCGTGGCGGATGCGCTCAGCGCGACGATCGCGGCGGTGAGGAGGACGAGCTTCGATGCGCGTCTGAGCACAGGGGCCTCCTAGGATCTCGATTGACTGGAGCGGCCGCATCGTGGCGGACCTCCGCCGCCCCGCCGTTACCAGTTCGTGAACGCCGCGTTCTTTTCAGCTTGTTCACGAGGTGACAACAGCGGGTCCTTCAGCGTCACCTAGCTTGATCCCGCGATGCGTCCGAGCGTGTGCCCGCCGTTGGTCGCAGCGGCGCTCGTGGTCGCTGCGCTGTTGGCCATCCCGGCGCGCGCGGGGGCGATCGTCGGCGCCGCCACCACGATCGACGGTCCCTCGTCCGACATCGTCGGCGTCGACGGGATCGCGATGGCGCAGGACGGCACCGGCGGCCTCGTCTACACGAAGCGCGCCGGCGGCCATGTCCACGTCTTCGTGAGCCGCTTCGACGGACGCCGCTGGCTCGGCCCGCGCCAGGTCGACGCCGGCCAGTCGTTCGACTCGTCGTGGCCGGCGATCGGCGCCGGCGACGGCGGGCGGCTCGTGGTGACGTGGATCCAGCAGTTCGGCGCCGGCGAGCAGGACCGCATGTACTCGGCGTCGCTGGACCCGGGGACGAGCGTGTTCCAGCTCCCGGTCGCGATCGACCTCGACGTGCGCGAGGGGCTCGATGCGTGGCCGTCGCTGTCGATGAGCGCGGGCGGCGCGGCCTATCTCGTCTACCGCGTCGTGCTGCGCCAGACCGCGCCCGACCTGCCGCCCGGCACCGACGACGCCGACATCCGCATCCAGCGCTACTCGGGCTCGTTCTGGTCGGCGCTCGGCCAGCCGGTCGACCGCATCCAGGCCCAGCCGATGATGGTCGCGACGGCGTTCAACGGCCCGCAGGTCGCGACCGACGTGAACGGGAACGCGGTCGTCGCCTGGCAGGAGCCCGACGACCAGCTGATCCCGCGCGTCTATGCGCGGCGCGTGTTCGGCGGCGTGCTGGGCAACGTGTTGCAGGCCAGCCCCTCCACGGTCGGCGGCGCGCCGCTGAACGCCGGCGCCGACCAGCTGTCGCTGGGGCTGTCGCCGTTCGGCGAGGCGATCGTCGGGATGCGCCAGCTGCCGGACCCGCGCAGCCCGTGGACGCGCGCGCGGGCGCTCGTGAACATGCTGCCCAACAGCCTCGCCGACGGCGCCGGCGCGTTCGTCGGCGCGCGGCCGGTCGACGGCGGCGGCGCGAACGGGCCGGCCGGGGCGCTCGGGCCGGTGAGCGCGTCGGTCGACGACACCGGCCAGCTCGACGCACTGTTCGGGCTCGACACGCGCGTGCTGAACGCCGGCGGCGACGAGAACGACGTCGCGCCGCCGCTGCGCATCGACGACGGCAGCGGCCACGGCCCGCCGGACCCGCTCGTCGTGCACGGCGCCGAGGGCACGGTCGCGGCCGCCTGGAAGGTCCAGCAGGGCGCGTCCGGCGGCGTCGGCCTCTACGAGCGCGACGTCGACGGGACGCCGTTCCTGCGCGTCGACAGCGCGGCTGCCGGCGGCCCGATCCAGACGGTGCGGCTCGCCGGCTCGCCGCTCGGCAGCGCGCTCGCGGGCTTCCTGCAGGGCAACGACGCCGGCAAGCAGGTCGGCGCCGCCTCGATCGAGGTGCCGCCCGGCCGCTTCAGCGTCGTGACGCCGGCCGACTGGACGCGCGCCAAGCGCGTGCGGCTGTCGTGGGACCAGGCCGTCAGCACCGACGGCCGCGTCACCTACGACGTGCAGGTCGACGGCCAGGACGTCGCCGACGGGCTGCGGCGGCGCTCGCAGCTGCTGACCGCCGACGACGCCGGCGACGGCAGCCACGACGTGACGGTCGTCGCCAACGACGCCGACGGGCAGACGACGACTAGCGTCGCCTCGCAGCTGCTGATCGACCGCAGCGCGCCACGCGTGCGGATCGGGCGTGCGCGCGGCGGCGGCGTGCGCGTGCGCGTCTCCGACGGCGTGCGCGGCCAGTGCTCGGGCACGACCGCGGTGACGATCTCCTGGGGCGACGGCCGCCGCTCGCACGGCCGGCGCGGCGCGGCGCACCGCTACGCGACGGGCGGGCGCCACCGCATCGTGGTCAGCGTGCGCGACGAGGCCGGCAACCGACGCGTCGTGCGCAAGGCGGTGACGGCGTGACGCGCCGCCTGCTCGCGGCGGCCGCGTTGGCGCTCGCGCTCGGCGCCGCCCCCGCCGGCGCGCACTGGGGCCCGGGCGCCGAGCTGGTGTCGGTCGACTGGCAGCGGCTCGAGCAGGCCGACGGCGCGAGCACGGCGGTCGACGTCTCGGCCGACGGCCGCTACGTCGTCTTCCAGACGCGCGCGACGAACTTCTTCGCCGACGACGACCCGGACCCGCCCGGCCGCATCCGGCAGGGCGGGGTCTTCCGCTACGACCGCGCCACCGGCGCGCTCGCGCTCGTCGCCGACGGCGATCAGCTCGACGAGCAGACCGGCGACCTGCTGCTGCGCGGGGCGATCTCGCCTTCGGTCTCCGACGACGGCCGCTACGTCGTCTTCGCGACTGCGCAGCGGCTCGTCCCGCAGGACACGAACGACAACGTCGACGTCTACGTGCGCGACATGGACGTGCCGCTCGCGAGCGACCGCGCCGCCAGCGGCGCCTACGCGCTCGTCTCGGCCCGCGACGGCGGCGACGACCCCGCGCACTACGCGCCGCGCGATCCGCCGCTGCCGGCCGGCGATCCCGGCTCCACCGTGTTCCCCGGCCAGGCGATCTCCGGCGACGGCCGCTACGTCGCCTTCCGCACGACCGAGCTCGACTCCGACCTGCCGGACCGCGCGAGCACCGACACGCCGCCCGACGACGTGTTCGTGCGCGACCTCGTCGCCAAGCGCACGGTGCTCGTCTCCAAGACGCTCGACGGCAGCGGCCCGGCGGGCAACGCGCTCGCGCCGGTCGTGCTGAGCCGCGACGGCAGCGCGGTCGCGTGGGTGGGAACCAACGCGCCGATCCAGACCCGCATGCTCGCCGGCGAGGTCACCGATCCCACGATCCGCCGCTACTACTGGAAGCGCTGGGACGACCCCGGAGCCGTCACGCGGCGCGTGACCGGGCTCGCGGATCCCGATGACCCGGCGTGCCCGCCGGACGGCAGCGTTACGAGCAGCCTGACCGCGACGGGACCCTGCTACGGACCGCTGGCGCAGATCGAGCAGGGCTCGGTCGACATCTCCAGCCTCGCGCCCGCGCTCAGCGCCGACGGCTCGATGGTCGCGTTCATCGCCGGCGCCCCGCCGCGCCCCGCGCCCGCAGGCGACACGGCGCTCGACGTCTACCTGACCTCGATGGCGCCAGGCATCAGCCGCAAGGCCGGCACCCGCGTGATCACGATCGGCACGCTGCTCGCGAACCCGCGCGCCGACAACGACATCGACTCCGTCTCGATGTCGGCCGACGCGACCCGGCTGTTGCTGACGACCACGCGCAGCCAGTTCCTGGCACCTACACCGCCGCTGATCGGAGCGCAGCGCTCCAACCCGGTCGGCGACGAGCTCTACCTCATCGACCTTGCGCGCAACGAGACGCGCCGGATCCTCAGCTCGCCGGGCGGCGACGACGCCGACGGCAGCGTCGGGCCCAACGCCCAGCTGTCGGCCGACGGGCGCGTCGCCGCGTTCACGTCGACCGCGACGAACCTCCTGGCCGGCGATGCGAACGGCGTCGGCGACGCGTTCGCCGTCGGCGAGACGCCCGACCCGGCGACCGCGCCGCCGCCGAGCGGCGGTCAGGGCGCGCCGGTCGACATCGTGGTCGGCGGCGGCGGTAACGCCGCCTTCGGCGCCCGTGCGCTGTCGCAGCGCGACGGCTCGCTGCTGCTGCGCGTCTCGGTGCCCCTCCCCGGCGTCGTCGGCGCGATCGCGACGACCGTGCCGCCCGCGACGAAGGCGAAGAAGGCGAAGAAGGGGCGGCGCCCCGCGAAGCCCAGGCCGCGACGTGTCGCGAGCGCCAAGGTGCGCGTCAAGCGGGCCGGCCTGCTGCGCTTCGAGTTGCACCTGACCGGACGCGACCTCGGCGCCGTGCGCGGCGGCGCGCGCCTGCGCGTGCGGGTCGCGCTGACGCTCGCGCCGGCCAAGCGAGGCCGGACGCAGCGGACGTCGGTCGCCGGGACGTTTGCACGCAGAGGCGGCGCGTGAACGTTCTGTCAACGATTCGAGATCAGACGGTGACGAAACGGAGGAGTCTCTGTGAACTCCCCTTGCCGCCATACGTGTCCACCGGCGACCGTCCGCGACGCCTCGTTCCATCGGAAAGGACACGGATAGAGATGGCAAGTCACGTTGCGCCGAGCGTTCGGCGCGCGCTGCTCGCTGCGGCGGCGATCACCGCCTTCGGCGGGCTCACGGCGCCGCGTGCGCATGCGGCGTTCACGCTCACGGAGTGTCAGGGCTCCGCCGTCAAGGGCGCCGGCTCGTCGTTCCAGAACGCGCTCCAGTCGACGATGAAGCAGCTGTTCGAGACCTCGGTCGGCTGCGCCGGGACGTCGTCGGACATCACCAGCTACACGGGCAACGGCTCGGGCGACGGGAATGCCGAGATGGGCGGCGGCGGCGGCGACGCCGCGCTGCTGTGCGCGCCGGGTTGCACGAGCAACCCCGCTCCGCTCGGCCAGCGCGACCCCAACGTCTCCTACGCGGCCACCGACGAGCCGCCGGTTCCGGCGGCGATGCAGGGGATGCGCGACGGCCAGCCCGGCACCGCCGACGACGCCATCATCCACGTGATCCCCGTCGCGAGCGGCGCGACCGCGTTCATCGTCCACGCGCCGGAGGGCTGCGTCCTCAGCACGGTCGATCAGGCGAGCCTGACGACAGGCACCAACGGCACCGCCAACGGCGCAGACACGGGCGACGACGCGCAGCACCACACGCAGCGCATCCGCCTCTCCAGCGCAAAGCTCGAGGCGGCGTTCGCGGGCGATTCCTCGGCCGACACGTGGGGCGAGATCGCGCCGAACATCAGCGGCACCGCCACCGGCATCGCCGGCGGCGACATGACGAACGCCGGCGTCGCGTGCGCGAGCGTCCCTGTCCGTCGCGTCGTGCGTCACGACAACTCGGGCACGACGTTCAACTGGAAGGCGTACCTGGCCCTCATCAACCCCAACCGTGGCTGGTTGACGACATACAGCACGCCCGACAACCGCGTCTGGCCGCCGGCCGGTGGCACCGGCCCCGGCGCGACGCCGGTGCAGGGCGTGGGCGCAGCTTGCACGGGTGGGGCTGGCACGGTGTGCGCGAACCTCGCCAACGGCGGCGGCCAGGAGGCGGCCGGCGTCAACGCGACCGACGGCTCGATCGGCTACGTCGACCTCGCCACCGCGCGCGGCGCGGGCTTCGACATGACGTCGCACCTGCTGCCGGGCGACACCGCCCAGGACTACACATTCTGGTCGCCGCTGCAGAACAATCCCGGTGGGGTCACGGGCGGCTTCGTCGAGCCGACCTTCTCGGCTTCGGCCGGTCACGCGACCACCGGCGTCACCAAGGGCGCCAACTGCAGCACCGCAGTGGCGTCGCCGGTTCCGGCGCCGCAAAGCTCGCCCAACGGCGATCCGACGCAGGGCGACTGGAGCCACACGACGATGGCCGGCGGCTCCGGCTACCCGGCCTGCATCCTGACGTACATGCTGGCGTGGGACGACAGCGCCCCCGCCTACGGCGACACGTCCGCGGCCGCGCAGGCGAAGGCCCGCACGGTCAAGGACTACCTGCAGAAGATCGTCGTCGGCGCCGGTCAGGGTGCGCTGCTGCCGAACGACTACTCGCCGCTTCCCAACAGCCAGTCGTCGCCGCTGCTCACGTACGCCCAGAACGCGGTGAACGCGATCGGCTGGAACAAGGCGGCCGGCAGCGGCGGTGGCGGCGGCGGTGGCGGCACCGGCGGCGGTGGCGGCACGACGACGACCGGTGGTGGCGGCACACCGCCCCCGCCGAGCCCGCCGAGCAATGTGTTCTCGCTGCCGAGCCGCAAGCTCAGCTCGACGCTCATCACCTACACGCTGCAGGTGCCGGGCGCGGGCACGCTGAAGGTCGTCGCGACGACGAAGGTCGGCCGCAAGACGATCACCGGCGCGTCGCTGTCGGCGCACGTGTCGGGCGGCGGCAAGGTGACGGTGAAGTTGCGGCTCTCGGCCCGGGCGCGCGCTGCGCTCGCCAAGGCGCACGGCCGCAAGCTGAAGTTCACCGTGAAGTTCACGTTCACCCCGACCGGGGGCAGCGCGCGGACCGTCACCAAGACGGTGACGATCGTCGCCCCCAAGCCCAGGAAGAAGCGCTAGCAGACGCCTCGATTCACATAGGCATCGCACCCGGGGCTCCGCGGCGTTCGTCCGCGGGGCCCCGGCGTGGTGCCGGACCTACGAAAGCGGCAGGAGCCCTTGACCGAAGAGCATGAACACGAGCAGGACGCGCAGCAGACCGGCGAGCACGAGCGCCCGTCGGGGACCAAGCGCATGAACGGGCTCCCGTCGGGTGCGCCGCAGCCGCGCCCCGGCGCGCAGAAGGTCCGCTCCGGCCTCGCCGAGCGCCGCAGCCCCGCGCTGGAGGCGCTGCGCGAGACGCTGCGCGGGATCTGGCGCGTGCTGCGTCGCGACACGCTGTCGCTCGGCCTGCTCGCCGCCGCCGGCGTGATCCTGGTCCTCTTCTTCGTCCTGCTCGGCCAGACGCGGCCGGAGAGCAAGGGCCAGCCGATCCCGCTCAGCGGCGTCTTCCAGCTCGCCCAGGCCAAAAAGGTCCAGGTCGCGACGCTGCTCGACTCCGACGCGCGCGTCGAGCTGGCGACGCGCGACGGCCAGGTCTTCTGGTCGGCCTATCCGGCGTCGGGCGCGCAGACGCAGTCGCTCGAGCAGACGCTGCAGAAGAGCGGCGCGACCGTCTTCGTCAAGCAGCAGGCGGGCAAGGCGCAGCTGACGATCATCGTGCAGTTCCTGCTGCCGATCCTGCTGCTCGTCTGCCTGTTCGCGTTCTTCATGCGGATCGGCCAGGACGGCGGCGCGGGCGGGATCGCGGCCTTCTCGAAGTTCACCGGCAAGGGGAAGCGGAAGGGCAAGGGCACCGTCCACCGCACGACGTTCGCCGACATCGCGGGCGTGCCGGAGGCGATCGCCGAGCTGGCCGAGATCCGCGACTACCTCGCCGATCCCGGCAAGTACATCGAGCTGGGCGCCGCCGCGCCGAAGGGCGTGCTGCTCGTCGGCCCGCCCGGCACCGGCAAGACGCTGCTGGCGAAGGCGGTCGCCGGCGAGGCCGACGCGGCCTTCTTCTCGCTGTCGGGCTCGGACTTCGTCGAGTCGCTCGTCGGCGTCGGCGCCGCGCGCGTGCGCGACCTGTTCGCGAAGGCGCGCAAGATGGCGCCGGCGATCATCTTCATCGACGAGTTCGACGCCGCCGGGCGCAAGCGCGGCGCCGGCATCGGCCAGGGCAACGACGAGCGCGAGCAGACGCTCAACGCGCTGCTGGTCGAGATGGACGGCTTCGGCGGCGACGGCGGGCTCGTCGTGATGGGCGCGACGAACCGCCCGGACATCCTCGACCCCGCCCTGCTGCGGCCCGGCCGCTTCGACCGCCAGGTCACCGTCGACACGCCGGACATCCACGGGCGCGCGGAGATCCTGCGACTGCACGGCAGCAAGCGGCCGATGTCCGCGGACGCCGACCTGGAGGAGATCGCGCGCCTGACGCCCGGCTTCTCCGGCGCGGAGCTGGCGAACGTGATCAACGAGGCCGCCTTGCTGACGGTGCGCGGCGGCGAGCGCGAGATTCGCCAGAAGACGCTGGAGGAGGCGATCGACCGCGTCGTCGCCGGCCCGGCGCGCAAGCACATCCTGACCGAGCACGAGCGCTGGGTGATCGCGATCCACGAGTCGTCGCACGCCGTGGTCACGGAGGCGCTCGGGACGGGAGCCGTCGCCCGCAAGGTCTCGATCGTCGCGCGCGGGCGCACGCTCGGCACCGCCGCGCACATGCTCACCGACCGCGACCAGACGATCATGCAGGAGCCCGACCTGGTCCTCCAGCTGGTCGCGATCGTCGCCGGCGCGGCCGGCGAGAAGCTCGAGTTCGGCTGCGTCTCGACGGGCGTGCGCGACGACCTGCACGAGGCGACGTCGCTCGCGCGCTCGATGGTCACGTCGTTCGGCATGAGCGAGGAGCTCGGGCCCGTGACGATCGGCGAGAAGGGCGGCGAGGTGTTCCTCGGCGCCTCGCTGCAGGACCTCGGCTCGGTCGGCCCGCAGACGCTCGACCTGATCGACAAAGCCGTCGAGCGGCTCGTCGGCGACGCGGAGGCGGCTGCGCGGGCGTTGCTGCGCGAGAACCGCGCGACGGTCCACGAAACCGCGCACGCGCTGCTCGAGCACGAGACGCTGTCCGGCGTTGCGCTGGAGGCCGTGCTCTCGCCGGTGCGCCACGTCGAGTACGACGAGCTGGACGACTTGCGCGCCCGCGAGCGCCGCGCGGCGGGCGACGGGGTGTGATGGCCGGGCTCGCGAGCGCGGCGGCCGGGCGCGGCGCGCGGGGGCGGGGACGGCCGCGCGCGTGGCGCGTCGCGTTCGCCGTCGCGCTGCTCGGCGCCGCGGCGAGCGCGCTCGTGCACGCCGACGCCGCCCGCGCCGGCGCGTCGTGGCGCCTGGAGCAGCCGCCGCCGCCGGCGGGCGTGCCGTTCAAGGTCCCGCTCGGGAAGCCGGGCGACCTGTCGTGCTGGTCGGCCAACCGCTGCCTGCTCGCGGTCGAGGGCAACGCGACGATCCCGCAGGGGCTGTTCGCCTACGACGGCGTCACGTGGCACCAGCTGTCGACCGTCTGCGGCGGCCCGGCCGAGTCGACCCGCATCGCGTGGGCCGGCCCCGACGACTTCTGGACGATCACCGAGCCGAGCCCGCCGCGCCTCGGCGGCGGCCTCGGGCTGTGCCACTTCGCCGGCGGCGTGGTCGTCGCCTCCTACTCGACCGCCGACGAGTCTCCCGACCCGTTCCGCCCGATGGACGCCGCCGCCTGCCTGGGACCGGACGACTGCTGGTTCGCCGGGGTCGGCTCCTCGGATCCGAGCGGGCAGCGCGTCGGCGCCTACCACCTGCACTGGGACGGCCAGAGCCTGACCTCGACGTACGCGCCGCAGGGGCGCGGCGTCAGCGACCTGATCGCCGACCCGGCCGCCGGCCTCTACTACGAGACGACTCTCGTGGGCGTCCAGCGCGAGGACGACACGACGCCGGTGACGCTCGCCGAGCCGGAGTTCGCGCCGTTCACGATCCACACGATCGCCGGCCAGACGTTCCGCGACGCGCCGTTCGTCGCGCTGCCGCCGTCCGGGGTCCCGCTCGACGGCACCGAGCTGCTCGCGGCTGATCTCGCGCCCGGCAACACCCCATGGTTCGCCGGAGGCGGCGCCGCCTCCGGGCCCGACGCACCCGACGGCGGCTCGGTCGCGCGCCCGCCGATCGCCGTGCGCTATGCCGACGGCTTCTACCGCGAGCTGGCGCTTGACCCGAGCCTGTTCGGCTCCAACGACCGCTTCACCGACGTCGCAGCCGTGCCGGGCTCAAGCGACGCGTGGGCGACCGTGCAGTCGTTCGCCGAGCGCGGCTCGACGACGGCGCGCGCGCGCGTCGCGCACCTGCTGCCCGGCGGCGGCGCGGCGGTGCAGGAGCTGCCCTCGTCGGGCGCCGGGCGCGGCGCCGCGGCGGTGATCGCCTTCACGAGCCCGAACGACGGCTGGATGGTCACGAACGCCGGCTGGGTCTTCCACTACACCGACGGCACGCCGCTGCCGCAGGACACCGACCCGGCGTTCGGCCAGCTGATCACGTTCCGTCCCAACGAGTCGGTCGCGCAGGCGATCCCGGACGCACCGCCGGCGGACGACTCGCAGCTGTTCGCGCCGCCGCCCCCGCCGCCGCCGAGCACCCCGCCGAAGGCGAAGGTCAGGACGCGCCGCGTGCCCGCGCTGATGGCGCGGCTGAGCAAGCCGCACGTCGACGGCCGGCTGCGGCTGTCGATCGCGTTCACGCTGCGCCGCCCGGCGCGCGTCGAGCTGCTCGCCAAGCGCCACGGGAAGGTCGTCTCGCACTCGCGCTTCGCGCGCCTGCGGCCGGGGCGCCACACGCTGACGATCCAGCTCGACCGCAAGCGCTGGCCCGACGCCTTGGCGTTCCGGACGGCTGAGGAGAAGCGATCGTGAGACCCGGCGCTGCTGCGAGCGGGTCCTGTCGCCGAGCCGGGCGCCTTTTCCGGCGGCAAGCGCGCGGAAAAGCCATCCCGAGTCGCGCCACCCGCCCGATCGTCGTCCTCGTCCTCGGCCTCCTGCTCGCGGTCCCGGCGCGGGCGCTTGGCGATGTCGCGGCTCAGCCGGTGCTCGGGCTGGCAGATCGCTCGACCGTCATCATGGGCACGGCGACCGCCGGGGCGCCGGGGGAGACGTGGGCGTTCCGGCAGCTCCCGCTCGACGTGCCGCTGCTGGGCGAGTCGCCGTTGCTCGCGTTCGGCCCGGTCGCGAGCCCGACGACGCCCGCGCCGCAGCTCGTCTTCGAGCGCACGACGGACGCCGACGACGGCGTCTGGAGCGCCGCGCAGACGCCCGTCGACGAGCAGGGCAACCCGTATCGCGGCCCGCAGCCGAACGCCGCCTCCGCGCGGATCACCGCGCACGGCGGCGGCGTGCTCGTCGGCAAGGACGGCAGCCGGCCGGCCGGGCAGCGGACGGTCGTGCTCGTGCGCGACCCGGGCGACGGCGCGCGCTTCGCGCCGCTGCCGGCGCCGCCCGCCTCCGTCGTCGACCCGTCGGCCGGCGAGGCGCTCGCGCCCGACGAGGGCGCCGGGCAGGTCGCGATCGCCGCCTACGACACGCCTGACAAGACCGGCGTCTTCCTGCCGGTCGTCCAGAGCGGTCCGCTGCAGGACGCGATCGCGCACTGGGACGGCGGCGCCTGGCGCCGCGAGCCGATCGACGTGCCCGCCGGCGCGACCGCCCTCAGCGTCGTCGCGCTCGGCGCGAGCGCTGCCGCCAACGCCTGGCTGCTCGCCGAGACCGACGACGCCCATGGCGACGGGATCCTGCTCTACAAGCGCACCGCCGGCCCGGGCGGCCCGCGCTGGTCGCCGCAGGACCTCGGCGCGCCGCTGTTCGCCGCCGCCGCGACGCCGGCGAAGGGCGTCCAGCGGCTCGGGCCGCTCGACGGTGACGGCCAGCAGCCGCTGACCGTCACCGACAAGGGTGTCTGGATCGACGGCACGATGCAGCTGTCGGGCGGCAACGCGAGCGACTTCACGCTCTTGCTCTCGATCGCCGACGGCAAGGTGACGGGCAGCTGGTGCGACGGCGCCGCGCCGGACGGCAGCGCGCTGTGCGACCACCCGCTCGGCTTCCGCTTCGGCCGCCGCGCCGGCTACCGCTCGTTCGCGTTCGACGGCGCGAACGGCGGCTTCGGCACGCGCGTCGTGACCGATCCGCTCGAGCCGGGCGGCGACGACCTCTCCAACGACGGCACGTGGGAGCGCTTCGACGGCCAGGCGTTCGCGCGCGAGCCGGGCGCCGCCGGCAACTTCCACGCCAGCGGCGGGTTCGAGTCGGCCGACGCCGGCTGGCTCGAAGGTCCGGTGCAGGTCACCGCCGCGCCGCCGCCGTCGCACCTCGCCGACTGGCCGCTGTCGCTGCGCACGCCGCTGCTCGCGGTCGCGACCGCGCCAGGCGCCGCGCCCGGGTCGCTGTCGAGCCCCGCGCTCGCCGTGGGCGCGCTCGGCGGGGTCGTGCGCTACACGCCCGGCAAGGGCTGGACGCGCGAGTTCCTGCTGACCTCGACGGGGGCGGTCAGCGCGCCGCTGCTGCGCGGCGTCGCGTGGCCCGAGCCGGGGCGCGCGTACGCCGTCGGGGACGACGGCGCGATGTGGCTGTGGCGCAGCGAGACCGGGCTGTGGGAGCGCGACCAGGCGGCGCCGATCGCGTTCGACGGCAACCTGATGGGGGTCGCGTTCGACCCGGGTGACGCGCAGCGCGGCTACGCGGTCGGCCGCGCCGGCGTGCTGCTCGCCTACGGCAAGAGCTGGAGCCAGGAGCCGCTGCCGGCCGGCTTCGACCAGGCCGACTTCACGAGCGTCGCGTTCGCCGGCCGCCAGGCGCTCGTCGCGGCCGGATCCGACGTGCTCGAGAACGACGGAGGGGATTGGCACGTCGACGCCGGCCTGCACGCGCTGCTCGCCCGGGCGCCCAGCTCCCCGCGGATCGTGACGGTCGCCGGCTTGCCGGACGGCGGCGCGATCGCCGCCGGGCGCGGGCTCGTGTTCGAGCGCGACGGCGCCGGCGCGCCGTGGCATGCGGCGTCGGCGCCGCTGCCGGGCGACGCGGTGGTCGCGGCCGCGGCCGTGCGCGCAGGCGGCGCGCTGCGCGCGATCGTGTCGGTCGCGCCCGGGATCGACTGGCCGCCGCCGACGATCCTGCCGCCGCCGGACCCGAACCTGCCGCCGCCGATCGAGCCGCCGTTCCAGCTCGCCGGCGACGGCTACGTGCTGCGCGAGACCGCGAACGGCTGGGTCGACGACGAGCGCGCCGACTACGCCGGCGTCGCCGACGACAAGCCGATCAAGGCCGATCCGGTCGCCGCCTTCGCGCTCGACCCCGGCAGCGGGAACGGCTGGGCGGTCGGCGGCTGGACCGGCGAGCCCGACGACGCGGGCCGCGGCAGCGGCGCGTCCGGCCCCGGCGCGGCCGTCCGCGCGCGCGTCGAGACGGCGGCGATCCAGCGCTACGCGCCGGGCGGGAACCCCGACCCGCCGCCGGGCGTCACGCCCGACCCGGTGGCGCTCGACGGCTCGGTCGCGACGTTCGCGGTCGCCGGCCACGCCGACTGCGACGCGCCCTGCTCGCTGGAGGCCAACCTCGGCCTCGGCCCCGACCGCGCGCTGGGCGCGCTCGCGGGCGCGCTCGGCGGGCTGAGCGGCCGGCCCGGGGCGCCGCGCGCGCTGCTCTACACCGGCGGGCGCCTCCCGGTCGACTCGCCGGTGACGACGCCGCTCGCCGACGAGCAGCGGCTCGCCGGCCTGCTGAGCCGCGTCCCGCTGCCGGTCTACGGCGCCGTCTCGGCCGCCGACTCGCGCGACGGCGCGGCCGGCTCGTTCAAGAACGCGTTCGCGGGCCTGCCGGCGCCGTTCGGCACCGCGGCGGCGCCGGCTGGGATCGCGCCCGTCGTCGGGAGCGGCGGCGGCGCGGCGGGCGCCCGCACCCACTACGCGTTCGACTCCGGCGGCGCCGGCGGCACGGTGCGCGTGATCGTGATCGACAACTCCGCCGGCTCGCTCGCCGCCTCCGACCCCTACCAGCTCCCCGCCGAGCCGCAGCTGCCGTGGCTCGACGCGACGCTCAAGGACGCCAAGGCGCACGGGATCCCGGCGATCGTCGTCGGCAGCCGCGACCTCAACACGCGCTTCGTCCCGCGCAGCAACGTCGCCTCCGACGGCGATCAGGTCGCCCAGCTGCTCGTCGCCGACGGCGCGAGCGCCTACCTGTACGAGCGCCCGGAGGAGCAGCGCGTCGCGCAGATCCCGGCCGGCGCGGCGGTCACGATCCCCGAGCTCGGGACCGGCACGCTCGGCTACCGCTCGCCGATCGAGGACGCGACCGCGCCCGGCCAGGCGGACGAGCTGTTTGGCGACAGCGGATACCTGCTCGTCAGCGTCATGGCCGCCAAGCGCGACCCGCAGACGAACCGCGCGCCGGTCAGCGCGCGCCTGATCCCGCTGCTGCAGAGCGTCTCGCTCGACGCGCTCGACGGCACGCTGCTGCGGCGCAGCCAGGTCGCGCTGTTCGACGGGCTCGGCCGCCGGCCGGCCGGTGGCGACCGCTGGGGGCCGCTGTCGGCCGCCGACGGCAGCCCGAACCCATCCGGCGCCGACCCGTACACGAACTTCCCGCCGGCGCTCTGCCGGCAGGCCAACTGCGGCACGCGGATCGTGCCCGAGTACCGCTTCACGAGCGCGGATCCGGACTTCGCCGACTTCGTCGCGGTCGACCCGAACACGACGAACTTGCGCAAGCCGCTGCAAGGCAAGGACGGCAAGGTCGTCTCCGACCCGCGCTCGGGGCTGCTGTGCGCGTTCAACCCCGGCACGACGACGCTGACGATCAGCGCAGGCGGGATCGCCTACTCCGAGCAGGTGACGGTCCAGCCGGGCAGCGTCCGCCAGCCGTGCGGCACGCGCCCGCTGAGCCCGAGCCGCTTCCACCAGGTGCCGCAGAAGGGGCCGGCCAGCGCGCCGCCGCCGGCCCCCGCGCCGGCCGCCGTCGCGCCGAGCCCCGCGCCCGCGCCGCCGCCACCCCCGCCGCCGGCACCGGCGCCCGTGCACGCGCCGCCCACGTTCGTGCCGCCGCCCGCGCCCGCGCCGGCGCGCGCGCCGCAGCCCGGCCCGCCGGTGCCGGCGATCCCGCCGCCGCCCGTCACGAGCTTCGCGCGCCCGATCCCGCCCGGCGGCGCGGTCGTGCGCGTCTACGAGGAGAAGCGCGAGGAGGAAGTCGCGCCCGAGCAGCAGTCGGCGTTCAGCCTCTACCGGCCCGACGACCATGCCCCGCTCGCGCCCGCGCTGCTGGCGCTCGCGCTGCTCGCGTCGTTCGCCGGCGCGGCCCTGACGCTCGGCGTGCGCCGCCGCGACCGCCACCGCGACGCGGCGTTCGCGACCGTGCGCGGCGGGCGGCGCGCGCCGCTGCCCGACCGGACCCACCACCGGACCCACCGACACCGCTACCGCTGAGGAGACCGCCGCGATGATCGAACGACTCAACCGCGTCGCCGGGATCGCCGCCCTGATCGTGGCGCTGCTCGCGCTCGTGCTGTCGACGACCTCTTTGGCCGGTGCCGCGAAGCACAAGCCGAAGCCGAAGCCCGGCGCGGTCGTGCGGCTCGGGCGCGGGCACAAGATCGCGGCCAAGCTGCTGCCGACCGTCGCGCACGCGAAGCTCGCGGACCGGCTCGGCTCCAACCGCCTGACGGCCGACGACCTGACCGTCTCGTGCGCGCCGACGACGGTCGACCTCGGCACCTGGTGCCTGGACGCCTCGACGTTCCCGATCCCCGACCGCGACGTCGGCAGGAACAACTGGTTCTACGCGACGCAGGCGTGCATCGACGCCGGCGGATGGCTGCCGACCGCCGCCCAGCTGATCGGCGCCGCCAAGCGCGTGAAGCTGTCGTCGACGATCGACGACAACCAGCTCACCGCGCTGATCGACATCGACCCGACCGATGGCCTGAAGGACAAGCGGGAGATGTCCTCGACGCTCGTGACGACGGCGGCCGGCTCGTCGGCGGCCGGCTCGGAGGGCGTCACGGCCGGCTCGCGTGGGGACCCGAAGCAGGGCGAGCCGGATCCGGTGCCGCTGCCGGCCAACCCCGCGCCCGAGACGCTCCAGTACGTGACCGTCTACGACAACCACGACAAGGGCGGCTTCGCCGGCTCGCAGCCGGTCAGCCAGCCGCAGAGCTTCCGCTGTGCCTACGGCAAGGTCGAGGGCGCGTCGAGCAAGGCGTCCGGCTAGCCGGACGTCGGGAACGACGACGTCGAGGTGCGTGTGCGTCGTCCGCGCGGCGCGTTCGCGGGCTGCGGCCGCGGCGGATACAGCCGGCGCTCCTCGGGCGTCATCTTGCGGATCACGAGCGTGCCTTCCCTGACCTGGCGCTCGATGTCCTCGAGCCGCTGGCGACGACGCTCTTGTTGCTGCTGCTGAACGGACTTCACTCGGATCTTCCCCCCACGTCAGTTGTGCATCCAGCCTAGCGCACCGCGCACCCCGCTCAGGCGTAGAAACGGCCGATCGAGAGCAGCTGGCCGAGCACGTCGTGCGCGAGCGCGAGCACCACGAGCAGCGTGCCCGCGACGGGCAGCGCCCGCCGGCCCGCGCCGCGCGCGGCGAGCACGAGCAGCGCGCCGTAGAGCGGCATCAGCGGCAGCAGGTAGCGCACCTGCAGGAACGCGCCGCGGCTGTTCGCGAGCGTGTCGAAGGCGTAGTCCTGCAGGTCGACGAGCGCGAGCAGGCCGAGCGCCATCAGCGCGTAGCAGGCGACCTCGCCGCGCCGCGCGCGCAGCGTGTCGCGCGCCTGCGCGAGCGCGCGCACGGCGAGCGCCACGACGAGCGCCGCGACCAGGAACGCCGCGTTCTCGAGCCAGCGCGGGAAGTGCGTGTCGATCCCGCCGAAGGAGCCGACGAATTCGTAAAAGTATTCACGCGTCGTCTGGGCTGGGAAGACCGTCGGCATGCCGGGCAGCCGCGGCAGGTACGCCTGCCACAGGTAGTTGAGCCGGAAGCCGAGCGAGCCGTGCGACAGCGCGCCGCCGTTGTTGCCGATCAGCCCGATCGCCGGGCGATGCCACGCGAGCCGGTTGAGCGCCGCGAGCAGCGCGGTCGGCGCCAGCGCGATCGCGGCTGCGAGCGCCGGCAGGCGCAGCGCCTCGCGCGCCCCGCCTGCGCGCCGCGCGCGCAGCGCGACGAGCACGAGCCCCGCCGCGGCGCCCGGCAGCAGGCCGATCACGTTGAGCTTGCCGAGCAGGCCGACCGCGACGACGGCGCCCGTCGCCGCCGCCAGCCGCGGCGTGAGTCCGTGGCGGAACGCGCGCGCGACGCACCAGAACAGCGCGGCCGAGACGCAGAACAGCAGCGCGTCGGGGTTCACCCCGCTCGTCAGCGAGGCGAGCATCGGCTGCAGCGCGACGCCGAGCGCGCCGACCGTCCACAGCCACGGCGAGCGCGGCAGCGCTTCGCGCAGGAACAGGAACGCGAACAGCACCGTCAGCCCGCCCAGCAGCGACGACAGCACCCGCATCAGCGCGAGCCGCTGCAGCAGCGTGCCGCCGTCGGCGACGCGATAGGGGATCGCCGCGAGCGCGTAGTAGAGCGGCGGCTGCGGCGTGGCGCCGAACGAGTAGCCGTCCGAGCGGCGCGAGAAGCCGGCGTGCAGGTCGCGCTGGAGGCGGTCCTGCTCGGTGCGCGTCCACAGGCCCGCGTTCGCGAGGTGGCCGCCGATCTCGTTCGAGCGCAGGTCGCGCAGCGCGATCCGCTCGTCGGGCGAGAGGTCGAGGCGCAGCGGGTTGGGGGCGTGTTCGGCCGGTGGCGCGCCGGTTTGCGCGACGTGCTCGGCGTACGCGTACTGGGCCGGCTCGTCGGGCAACTGGAACGGCGGCAGCAGAAGCGACCAGGCGAGCGCGTTGAGCACGCCCACGAGCGCGCACAGCCACGCCGCGCGCGGACGCGCCAGCTCGCGCACGCTCAGCGCCGCGGCGGCCAGCGCGAGCGCGGCGACCGCGAGCGCGAGCGTCGGACCGCTCCATGCGTGGCCGAGTCCCATGCGGTCGGCGATCGTGCCCGCGAACGCCCACCACGACGTGCGCCCGGCGCGCAGGTACTCGATCCGCATCTGGGCCGGCAGGCGCGCGCCGGCCGGTTCGGTCCGCGGCGGTGCGCCGACGATCGCCACGCGCGCGCCGTGCGCGAGCGCGACGCACACGCGCGCGACCGCGTCGCGGCGCAGCGCCGGGCGCAGCGCGACCGCCAAGCGCGTCCCGCTCCAGCCGGCCGCCTGCGTCCCGCTCGCGATCGTGCGGCCGCCCGCGAGCGCCGTCACGCGCACCGCCGGCCCCGGGTGGCCGGTCGTCTGCAGCCACAGCCGCGCCGACGCGGTGCCGTCCGGCAGCAGCTCGCCGTCCTGGCACCAGCGCCCGCCGGTGACCGGGACTATGCGCAGGAACGTGGTCGCTTCGACGTCGTTGGAGCCGGCCTGGCGCACCGGCGCGCGCGACAGCGTCACGGCCACGGCGGCCGCGAGCGCGACGAGTCCCGCCACGAGCGCGACGCACGCCGGCGCCCGTCCCCGAGCCATCCGCATCCTCCCCCGTCAGCGAACAGAGAACGGCAGGGGCCAGCGTAGCCGAAGCGGCGGGGCCGGTTCGCGCGTTCCGCTCGGGCGTGCGCGGGGTGCGTCGCGCTCGCCGTCGGCTGGGGAGGGGGAGGGTGGAGCTCCCCGGCGTTCGTGCGCTACTTCTGCACGAAGCGCGGTCCGGCTTGCGCAGTTGCCCCCGCTGGAGCATGCACCGGTTTCAAGTCTGCGGATTTGTGCACCTCACAGGGACCGTAATCCGCAGACTCATTTCTGGAGTGTCACGGAAGGCGCCACTCCGCCTCGGCGCCGACGCAAACGACGGGACCGCCTGCGCAAAGCCGCCCGAGAAGCGCCCCCAGCGCACGCGCAGCCGCCAACCTGCACGCCCCCGTCCCCAGCCGACGGCGAGCATGCCGGCAGCGCGAGCGCCCCGGCCGGCGCGCGCGCCGCTAGCGGATCTGCATACCCGAGATCGCGCGCGCGATCACGAGCCGCTGGATCTCCGAGGTGCCCTCGAAGATCGTGTAGATCTTCGCGTCGCGGTGCATCCGCTCGACCGGGAACTCGCGCGTGTAGCCGTTGCCGCCGAGGATCTGGATCGCGCGCTCGGTCGCCCACACCGCCACCTCGCCGGCCTTGAGCTTGCTCATCGAGCCCTCGGCCGCCGTGAACGGCTTCTGGTTGCGGCCCATCCAGGAGGCGCGCCACACGAGCAGGCGCGCGGCGTCGATCTCCATCTTCATGTCGGCCAGCGCGAACGCGATCGCCTGGTTCTCGATGATCGGGCGGCCGAACTGGACGCGCTCCTTCGCGTAGCCGAGCGCGTACTCATAGGCGGCGCGCGCGATCCCGATCGCCTGCGCGCCGACCGTCGGGCGCGAGGCCTCGAACGTCGCCATCGCCGCCTGCGAGCGCGCCTTCTTGCCCTCGCGGGCACGCGCGAGGCGCTCGTCGAGCTTCTCCTTGCCGCCGAGCAGCTGCGAGCCGGGGATGCGGCAGTCGTCGAGGAACACGTCGGCGGTGTGCGAGGCGCGCAGGCCGTGCTTCTTGACCTTCGTGCCCATCTCCAGCCCGGGCGTGTCGGGTCCGATCACGAACGACGCCTGCCCGCGCGAGCCGAGCTCCTTCTCGACGGACGCGACCACGACGTGGACGTTCGCGATGCCGCCGTTCGTCGCCCACGCCTTCTGGCCGTTGAGGACCCATTCGTCCTTCGCCTCGTCGTACTTCGCGCGCGTGCGCAGGGAGGAGACGTCCGAGCCGGCGTCGGGCTCGGAGACGCAGAAGGAGCCGACCTTCGGATCCTCGGGCGTGCCGTAGCACTGGGGGATCCACTCGCCCATCTGCTCCGGCGTGCCGTTCGCGAAGATCCCCGCCACGGCGAGCGTCGTGCCCATGATCGCCATGCCGATCCCGGCGTCGCCCCAGAACAGCTCCTCGTTGGCGATCGGGAGCCCCAGCCCCGACGGGTCGGCGAAGAACTGCGCGACCGCCTCGAAGCCGTAGAGGCCGATCTTGGCGGCCTCCTGGATGATCGGCCAGGGGGTCTCCTCGCGCTCGTCCCACTCGGCGGCGGCCGGCCGCACGACCTTCTCGGCGAAGCCGTGGACCCAGTCGCGCACATCGCGCTGGTCGTCGGTCAGCTCCAGCGAGAACGTCGCCTCGCCGGCGTCGGGCAGCTCGATCGTCGCTTCCATGGCGTCGGATTCCCTTTCGGGCAGCGGGTTTCTCAGAAACGTGACATGCGCCAATGTAGCGCTGGAAGCGGGTGCGTGCGTTGCGCGATTGATCCGATTCGGGCGCGTCGTCGCAGTAGGGGGGACGGATCTGCTCCGCACCACAGAGAGGGGACGACCGATGGGCTCAGAGAACACGCAGGCAACCCTGGACCGCCGCGCGTTCGTGACGCGCGGGGCGCTCGCGGGCGCCGGGGCGCTCGCCGGCGGCGGCGCGATCGAGGCGCTCGTGCCGTCATTCGGGGCGGCCGCGCGCGGCAAGCGCAAGGGGGAAGTGACGAAGGGCGACCTGGCGATCCTGGGGGCGGCCCAGATCGCGGAGGCGCTCGCCGTCACGACCTACTCGAGCATCATCGACAGCGCGCCGTTCTTCGGGCGTTTGGAGGAGGACGACCAGGGCTACCTGCGCGCCGCGCGCCAGGAGGAGATGGCGCACTACCTGCTGGAGAAGGGCGTCACCGGCAAGCCGTCGCCGTTCACGACCTTCTACTACCCGCCGCGCATGTTCGCCGATGCACAGACGACGCTCAACGTGCTCGTCACGCTCGAGGACGCGTTCATCGCCGCCTACCTCGTCGGCGTGCGCGACTTCTCGACGCCCGACCTGCGCGTCACCTCCGCGCGCATCATGGGGATCGAGAGCGACCACCGCACGCTCGCGCGCGTCGTCGCGCCCGGCGTCGCGAAGGCCGACGGCGGCCCGATCGAGCAGATCACCGGGATCCAGGGCAAGGCCGAGTCGGTCGACCCGCCGAACAACAACGGCTACGAGCGCACGCTGCGCTGGACGAAGATCTCCAAGGCGGTGACCGCGCTCACGCCGTTCCTCGACAAGCACGCGGCCCACAAGGCGGGCTTCGACACGTCGAAGGGCTACGCGTTCAAGCCCTTCGCGCCCAAGCTCCCCGAGCCGCTCGGGGACTTCCACTCCTTCGTCGGCTGAGCCCAGAGGGGGTCTCGCCAGAGAAGGCCTCGTGCGCGTCCGGCGCCCGCGCGGCGCCGGACGCGCCGAGCCGCACGAGCCCCCAGCCGAGCACGAGCAGCAGCACCGACGTGAGGCTCAGCACGACGAGCCCGGCGACGCCCCACAGCCAGCCCGGCACGTCGCGGCGGCGCTCGCGCTGGAGCACCTGGCGGTCGGCCGCGAACGCGCGCGTCACGCGGGCGCGCGGCGGCACCGCGGCGACCGGGATCGCCGGGTCGGCCGGCAGCGCGAGCGGGATCGCCGCCAGCGCGTCGCCGCGCTGCAGGCGGATCATCGCCTTCCAGCTGCCCGAGACGGGGATCGGCTCGGTCGTGACGTACCTGCCGCCGCCGGCCGCGCGCAGCCGGTTCAGCACGAGCTTGCCGTGCCCCTGCCAGGCGGTGACGGTCAGCCACTCCGGGTCGCGCACGGCGCGTGCGGGCGCGAAATGGATCGTGGCGGCGACGTAGCGGGTCGTCGGCACGGCGCCCGTGACGGGGCGCAGCGCGATCTGCGCACGCGCGTGCGGCGTCGTGGTCGGCAGCAGCAGCGCGACGACGGCCGCCACCGTGAGCAGGCTCGCGCCGGCGGCCGCCCATGCGCGCGGGCGCGCGACCTGCGGGCGCAGCCGCAGCGCGCCGGCGGCGAACGTGCCGAGCGTCGCGCCGGCGAGCGCGACGGGCAGCGCGAGCGCGAGCGCCGCCGGCAGCAGGTGCGCCGGCCACGGGGTCGGCATCCAGACGTGCGACCAGGCCCACTCCGCGAGCACGCCGAGCGTCGCGATCCCGCCTGCCGCCAGCGCCCCGAAGCGCCAGCTGCCGGGCCGCACGCGCAGCGCGAGCGCCTCGACGACGAGCGCCTCGGCGACGTAGAGGGGGAAGTGGGGCGTCGTCTGGCCAAGCAGCGGGCCGATCAGCAGCGCGAGCACGCCGCGCACGACGAGGTAGAACGCGACCGCGCCGAGCGCGCCTCCGCGCCCGAGCAGCGTGCGCGCGAGCACGAGCGCGAGCGACGCTGCGAACGCCATCAGCAGCGGCGCGAACAGCAGCCGGAACTGCGGCACGCCGAAGTCGAACTCGCCCTGGAAGATGGAGAGTCCGATCAGCATCCCGCCGCACGAGCCGAGCACGCGCGCGCGGCGCATGCGGACGACGAGCGAGGCGCGCGCGGTCGGCGCCGCGCCGGCGTCGGTCGCGGCGGCGACGGAGCCGAGGCCGTCCGCCGCGCCCATCGCGAGCCGCGCCTCGGCGAGCAGCACGAGCACGGCGACGAGCGTCATCGCGGCGCCGCCGAGCATCATCAGGTGCGTCGGGCCCCACAGCGTCACGTCCTGGCCGAAGAGGCGGTGCGACACGTCGTCGAGCGGGAAGCCGAGCAGCGCGAACGACGCGCACGCGGCCATCAGCACGCCGCCGAGCGGCGCGTGCCAGCCGCCGGCCAGCCGCACGGCGACGGGGGAGCGGACCGGATCGTCCTCGCGCGGCAGCACGATCGCGAACCAGCCGGCGGCGAAGATCCCGTACAGGCCGAGCAGGATGAAGTAGTGCGCGGGGTTGGCCAGGGGCCCGGGGTCGCGCCCGTCGTCGATGTGCAGCGAGATGTCCCAGTACATCCCGAACACGGCGGCCAGCAGCGAGACGCCCGCGAGCATCCCCGGCACGGCCGCCCACGCCGGCAGCCCCGACAGCCGCGCGAGCCGCTCGCCGGCCCGCTTCAGCACCGTCACGCGCCTGCGGCGATGCCCGAGCCCGAGCCACAGCAGCAGCCCTGTGAAGATCGTGACCGCCGTCGTCATCGCAGCGACCTGCCCCAGCGCCGCCCCGCCCGCCGGCGCCGCCCCTGCCATCGGTTGGAAGATCATGAGAAGATGATACACAGATCTATGACACATAAACGGCCTAGGATGCTGCCATGACCGAGCGCCGCGAGGGGGAGCTGACGATCGACGAGCTTGCGCGCGAGAGCGGGATGACCGTGCGCAACATCCGCGCGCACCAGTCGCGCGGGCTGCTGCCGGCGCCGGAGGTGCGCGCGCGCACCGGCTACTACGGCCCCGAGCACGTCGCGCGGCTGCGGCTGATCCAGGACCTGCAGGCGGAGGGCTTCAACCTCAAGGCGATCGAGCGGTTGATCGCCGGCGCCGACGGCGGCAGCCGCCACGTGCTCGAGTTCGGCCGCGCGGTCCTGAGCGCGTTCGGCGAAGAGCCGGAGGTGACGACCGCCGAGGACCTGCTCGGGCGCCTCGGCGACGATGTCGACGAGCGCGCCGTGCGCAAGGCCGTCAAGCTCGGGCTGATCCGTCCGCTCGGCGAGGACCGCTACGAGATCCCCAGCCCGACGCTGCTGCGCGCCGGCGAGGAGCTGTCGCAGATGGGCGTCCCGGCGCTGCACGCGCTCGCCGTCGCCGAGCAGATCCAGCGCCACTCGCGCGCGATAGCGGAGGCGTTCGTGCGGCTGTTCGTCGAGGACGTCGCCGGCGGCGACGTCGATCCCGCCAAGCGCACGCCCGAGGAGTGGGCGCGCCTCAACGACGCGCTCGCGCGCCTGCGCCCGCTCGCGACCGAAGCCGTCCGCGCCGGCTTCGAGCAGACGATGACCGTCGCCGTCGAGCGCCAGGTGCAGAAGAGCCTGCGGACCTGAGCCGCGCAGCTCGGCAGCGCTGCGCAGCTTGGTCTGACCTGTTTATAGTCGTCCGGCCCGGTCACGCCGGGCGATCGTCTGCCGAGGGGGAACGGAGATGCGAGGCTGTGGCGCGCGGCGCGCGCGTGCCATCGGGATCGCCGTCGTCGCCGCGAGCGTGCTCGCGGGCTGCGGCGGCGGGAGCGGGAGCGGGAGCGACCCGGCGCGCGACACGGCCGCCAGCTGGCCGCTGCCGAACGCCGACCTCGCGAACACGCGCGACGTGCCGAGCCGGATCGACGCGGCGTCGGTCGGACGGCTGCGCGTCGCGTGGCGCGTCCCGATCGTCGCCGAAGCCGGTTACGCCGCGACGCCCGCGGTCGCCGGCGGCGTGCTCTACACGCAGGACCTCGGCTCCAACGTCTACGCGATCGACCTGCGCAGCGGCAGGCTGCGGTGGCTCAAGCGCTACGACGAGGACGACATAGGCCCCAACGGCGTCGCGCTCGGCGACGGGCGCGTCTACGGCACGACGAGAACGCTCGCCTTCGCGCTCGACCCGAGAACCGGCAGGGAGCTGTGGCGCCGCCGGCTGACGAGCCCCGTCGAAGCGATCGACATGGCGCCGGGCTTCGCCGGTCATACCGTCTACGTCTCGACGGCGGCGGGCGTCGCCGGCTCGATCGGCACGCTCTACGCGCTCGACGCCGCGACCGGCCGCCCGCGCTGGCACTGGGACTCGATCCCGCGCACGCTGTGGGGGCATCCGGACGTCAACTACGGCGGCGGGCTGTGGCATCCGCCCGCCGTCGACGCGCACGGGAGCCTGTACCTCGCGGTCGCCAACCCGCTGCCGTTCCCCGGCACGCGGCGCTACCCGTGGGGCTCGAGCCGGCGGGGGCCGAACAGATGGACGAACTCGCTCGTGAAGCTGCGCGCCGGCGGCGGCGCGTTCGTGTGGGGCAGACAGGTGCTGCCGCACGACGTCTACGACTGGGACCTCGAGGGGCCGGCGATCCTCACGCGCTCCGGCGGGCGGGCGGCGGTGGTCGTCGGCGGCAAGATGGGCTTCGTCTATGCGTTCGACGCTGGCTCCGGCGCCTTGCTGTGGAGACGCGCGGTCGGCCGCCACAACGGCCACGACGACGACAACCTGAAGGCGATGCGCGGCGACTACGCGGCGCTGAGAACGGGCGTGCCGCTGCTGCCCGGCTGGCACGGCGGGGTCGAGACGCAGATGGCGCTCGCCGGGGACACCGTCTACGTGCCGGTCAACGAGCTAGCGGTCACGTGGGACTCGCAGACGAGAATCACGGAAACCGAACAGGTCACGGCCGCGCGCGGCGAGCTCGTCGCGCTCGACGTCGCGACCGGCCGCGTGCGCTGGCAGCGCAGGCTGCCGGAGTCGCCCTACGGCGCCGCGACGGTCACCAACGACGTTGTCTTCACGACGACGTTCGACGGGAGCGTGTGGGCGATCGACGCGCACAGCGGTGCCGTGCGCTGGCGCGCGCGCCTCCGCGCGGCGACGAACGCGCCCGTCGGGATCGCCGGCGACACGGCGATAACGGCGGCCAGCCTGCCGCTCGCCGAAGGCCAGCCGCGCGAGATCGTGGCGTACCGGCTGGGCGGGTGAGGCGCTGCGCCCTACGACCCCGCCGGCGTCGCCGCGCGCGGGTTCGGCAGCGGGCGCACCGTCGCCTCGATCTGCGCGCGCAGGTGCTCGAACGCGGGCGGGAGCGAGAGGCGCTCGCCGAGCGATCCGGGTGCCTCGTCGGCCGAGAAGCCGGGGCTGAGCGTCGCCAGCTCGAACAGCACCCCGCTCGGCTCGCGGAAGTAGATCGAGCGGAAGTAGAAGCGGTCGATGATCCCCGACGTGCGCAGGCCGCCGCGCGTCACGCGCTCGTTCCAGGCGGCGTGGTCGTCGTCCTCCGAGGCCCACGCGATGTGGTGCACGGTGCCCGCGCCGCCGATGCCGGGGTCCGACGGCGCGCGGTCGTAGGCGTAGAAGCCGCCGCGCCGCGGGCCGCGGCTCTCCCACGCGCCGTCCTCGGCAGTGCCGATCGCCGCGAAGCCGAGCAGCTCGCCGAGCACCGCACGGCTGCGCTCCGGGTCGGCGCTGTAGGCGCGCACGCCCGCGAACCCGCGCAGCGCGTGCTCGGCCGGGACGTCGGGTGCGTTCGCGCGCAGCGGCGCGTCGGGGCTCTCGTCGACGATCAGCTCCAGCCCGAGGCCCTCGGGGTCGGCGAAGCGCAGGCACGCCTCGTGCAGCTCGGTCGCGATCCCCTCGCCGTCCAGGCGTCGCGCCCAGAAGTCCAGCGACTCCGGCGAGCCGACGCGCAGCGCGATGCGGTGGATCATCCCCGCGCCGGCGCGCCCGGGCCGCGCGCCCGGGTACTCGAAGAACGTCAGGTCGGCGCCCGGATGGCCCTCCTCGTCGGCGTAGAAGAGGTGGTAGACGGTCGGGTCGTCCTGGTTGACCGTCTTCTTGACGAGCCGCAGGCCCATCACGCGCACGTAGAAGTCGACGTTGGCGGGCGCGTCGCCGGTGATGCAGGTGATGTGGTGGATGCCGTCGAGCCGCATGGCCCTTCAAGCTAGCAGCACCGACACGCGGCTCCGGCGCTGATACGCTCGCCCGCGAAGGGGGAGTCATGGCAGTCAAGGCGGCCGTCATCGGCCCGGGGAACATCGGCACCGACCTGCTGGTCAAGCTGCAGCGCGCGCCGTCGATCGAGACGGCGCTGATCGCCGGCATCTACGAGGACTCGCCGGGCCTGCAGCGGGCGCGCGAGCTGGGGGTCGAGGCGAGCGCGCGCGGCGTCGAGGCGGTCCTGGAGCGTGACGACGTCCCGCTCGTGTTCGACGCGACCAGCGCGAAGGCGCACCTCGCCAACGCGCCGCTGCTGGCCGCCGCCGGCAAGACGGTCGTCGACCTCACGCCGGCCGCCGTCGGGCCCTACGTCGTCCCGCCGGTCAACCTCGGCGAGCAGCTCGGCGCGCGCAACGTCAACCTCGTCACCTGCGGCGGGCAGGCGACGATCCCGGTGATGCACGCGATCGACCGCGTCGCCGACGTCGCCTACGGCGAGATCGTCGCGACGATCGCGTCCGCCAGCGCCGGTCCCGGCACGCGCCAGAACATCGACGAGTTCACGGAGACGACCGCGCGCGGCCTGGAGCTGGTCGGCGGCGCCGACGAGGCGAAGGCGATCATCATCCTCAACCCCGCGGAGCCGCCGATCCTGATGCGCGACACCGTCTTCGCGCAGGTGCGCGAGCCCGACGCGGCCGCGATCGAGGACAGCGTGCGCGCGATGGTCGCCGACGTGCACGCGTACGTGCCCGGCTACCGCCTGCGCCTGTGCGACGTCGACGGCGACCTCGTCACCGTGCTGCTGGAGATCGAGGGCGCCGGCGACTTCCTCGCTCCCTACGCCGGCAACCTCGACGTGATGACGGCCGCGGCCGCGCGCGTGGGGGAGGAGCTGGCGCAGCGGCTCGCGACGGTGGCGGCATGACCCACGTGGTGCTCGTCGACTCCTCGCTGCGCGACGGCATGCACTCCGTCCGCCACGCCTTCACGCCCGAGCAGGTCGCCGCCGTCGCGGCCGGCCTCGACCGCGCCGGGATCGACGCGATCGAGGTCTCGCACGGCGACGGCGTCGGCGGCTCGTCGATCCAGTACGGGCGCTCGGCGCACCCCGACGAGGCGCTGATCGAGGCGGCCGCCGGCGCCGTGCGAGGCGCCCGCATCGCCGCGCTGCTGCTGCCGGGAATCGGCACGCTCAAGCGCCTCCAGCAGGCGCACCGGCTCGGCGCGTCGATCGCGCGCGTCGCGACCCACTGCACCGAGGCCGACATCGCCCAGCAGCACCTCGAGTGGGCGGCGGGGAACGACATGCTCGCGGTCGGCTTCCTGATGATGAGCCACATGCTCGAGCCGCTCGAGCTGGCGCGCGAAGCGCGGCTGATGGAGTCCTACGGCGCGCGCGTCGTCTACGTCGTCGACTCGGCCGGCGCGCTCGTCCCGGCGATGGCCGCCGCCCGCACCGCGGCCCTGCGCGACGCGCTCGATCCGCAGACCGCCGTCGGCTTCCACGCCCACAACAATCTCGGCTGCGGCGTCGGCAACGCGCTCGCGGCCGTCGAGGCGGGCGCGACCTGGCTCGACGGCTCGCTGCGCGGCCTCGGCGCGGGCGCCGGCAACGCCCAGCTGGAGGTGCTCGCGGCCGCGCTCGAGCGCTCCGGCCACGCGACGAACGCGGAGCTGTTCCCGTTGATGGACGTCGCCGAGGATGTCGTCGCGCCGCTGATGCTGCGCCCGCAGGTGATCGACAGGAGCGCGCTCGCGATCGGCTACGCGGGCGTCTACTCGAGCTTCCTGCTGCACGCCGAGCGTGCGGGCGCGAAGTTCGGCGTCGAGCCGCGCGCGGTGCTGATGGAGCTGGGCCGCCGGCGGATCGTCGGCGGCCAGGAGGACATGATCATCGACGCGGCCGCCGAGCTCGCCGCTCAGCCGCCTCGTTCGACCAGCTCCACGAACGCTCGCGTGCGGTCATAGCGCCGCGGGGCGTAGCCGAGCGACTGCAGCATCTGCAGCTCTTCGTTGCGCGTGAATCTGAGCGACAGGTAGGCGGCGTGGACGCCTTCGCGCCGCGCGACGTCGACCGTTCTCTGCAGCTGTCTCGTCGTCGCGATCGACTCGATGCTCGCGTAGGGCGAGACGTTCTTCAATCCCAGGTCGTACGCGATGCGGTGGCTGAGCGTCGTGAGGATCAGGACCTTCTGCCCGCGTCTGGTCGTTTCGCGGATCAGCTGCTCGGCTTCGAGCTGCTTGAAGACGGGCGCCGGCGTGCGGTCGGCGATGCGGTGGAGCTGCGACCACGGGGTCGGAACCTGCGGCAACGAGCAGACGACGAGCCCCAACCCGAACAGGACAGCCAGCTCCACCGGCCGTGGGCGACGCCCGTCGCGCGCGGCGAGCGCGCGCACGACGAGGATCCCCAGCAGCACGAGTGCGAACGCCCACGGCGCGAAGAAGTCGAACAATCCCATCGGGTGGGCGCGCCCGGCGTAGTAGACGCTCGTCAACAGGCCGAAGACGCCGATCCAGCCGAGCATCGCCGTCATCAAGGGCTCGCCGTCGTCGCCGCGCGCGACGCGCACGACCGCGAGCACGAGGCAGGCGGCGAACGTCCCGAAGACGACGAGGTATATGCCGAGCTCCGGCGCCGGCAGCTGCTCCCAGCCGCCGATCCCGTACAGGCGCGAGAACTCGAACAGCAGCCCGAAGTCGGGCAGCGCGCCCGCGCGCGCGAGCGTCCACAGCGCGAACAGCGCGACTCCGGCGACGACGCCGCCGAGCGCGAGGCCGGCCAGCCGCCACGCCGCGCCCCAGCTGCGGGGCGGCGCGGCGCACGCGAGCGCCGCGACCGTCGCGACGACCGCCGAGGCGCCGAAGTCGGTGTTGTTGACGACGACGAGGCCGGCGAAGACGAAGATCGGCAGCAGGCGCCGCGGGCGGACGCCGTCGACGTGGCGCGCGACCAGCCACGCGAGCAGGTACGGCCCCGCCGACCGTATCGGCCAGAGTATGAATATGTTGCCCGGCCCGTAGCGGTTCGACAGCGGGCCGGTAATCATGAAGAACGCCGTCGCGACGAACGGTCCGAAGATCAGCAGCGCGACGAGCGAGCTGCGCACGAGCCGCCGGAAGATCCCGTAGATGGCGAGCAGCACGAGCCCGCTGCAGGTCGCCAGCGCGATCGTGTAGGTCCCGATCGTCGCGCCGAGCAGCGCCATCGGCGCAGCCGCGAGATACGCCCACACCTGCCCGTACTGCGCGTGGTAGTCGACGAGCGGCGTGCGCCCGTCGAGCACCGCGAACGGCTCGCCCATCGTCCATAGGATGTGGCCCGAGACGCCTTCGGCCGTGTTGCCGATCGAGCTGTCGAGCACGACCGCGGTGAGCATCCAGATCGCCGCGTAGAGCACGGCGAGCGCGAGGCAGGCGTTCCGACGCGCGCGCGTCTCGCGCAGCAGGCCGGCCGCGCGGGCGCGCAGGCCGCGGTGGCGCATCGCCTCCAGCGCGAGCGCAGGCAGCGCGAGCGCGACGAGCAGCGTCGGCAGCGTGAAGTACGCGCGGTGTGGCCAGAAGACGAAATCGGCGCTGAACAGCACGTTGTTCTGCGCCGCGAAGCAGAGCGCGACGAACGCGACGAGCAGCAGCTGGCTGCTCAGCACGAGCGCGCGGATCGCGGCGGCCGGCAGCGCGAGCCGCGCGCGCAGCGCGGGGCGCGCGGCGGCGATGAGCACGAGCGCCGCCAGCAGCGGCGGCCCCGCCAGCCCGACGAGATAGCGGCCGTGCTCGAGCGGCTGCGGGTCGGCGCCGATCGTCGGCCAGAAGCCTTCGTTCCCGGGTCTCAGGAACGTGCGCCCGAGCACCGGCCCGAGCACGACGATCGCCGCGATCGTCAGCAGCGCGACCGGGACCGCCGCGATCCATGCGAGCTCTTCGGGTGCGAGGGTGCGTGCGCCGGTGCGCGCGGGCGCGCGCACCGCGTCGGCGGCTGCGCTGGCCATGGCAGCGCGAGCGTACCAGCGGCTTAATTAACAGAGTGCCGATCGATCGATCATTGATTCTTCGAAGATCGGTCGCGCTCGAGCGCCAGCGCGAGCGTCGGGCAGGCGGCCGCCGCGCGGCGCGCGTGGGCGACGAGCGCCGGCGTCAGCGGGCGGTCGTCGAGGATCGGATAGCCCCAGTCGTCGAGCCGCACGCGCTCGGGCAGCAGCTCGGCGCACAGGCCGTGCGCCTCGCAGGCGATCGGGTTCACGCGCAGGCGTGCGCCGGCGTCGGGCTCGGCGCGCGCGGCTGGCGGCGCGGGGCGCTGCGCTCGCGCGCTCATGCCGCGGCCCTCAACCGCGCCCGCGACGGCGGCGACGGCAGCGGCAGCGCCGGCTCCAGCGCGCAGCGGTCGCAGGCGCCGTGGCGCGCGTGGTCGTCGAAGTCGGCCGTGAACGCGTCGAGTGCGCTGCGCACGAGCCGCACGACGCCGTCGGGATGGCGGCAGGCGCCGCGCCCGGCGACGTCGCCGCTCCAGCGCCGCAGGCAGGACAGCGCGTCCTCGGCGGTCGCGCGGCCGCGGCGGTGCGCCTGGTGGCGGGCGCGCGCGACGCGTCCGTCGGTCAGGCCGCGCAGCAGGTCCGCGATCGCCGCCAGCCCGTGCACGCACGGCCCGCACTGCCCGGCCGACTCCCGCGCGAGCCACGCCGCGAGCCGCGTCGTCTCGGCCACGACGCACGCGTCGCGCGGCAGCACGGCGATCGCTCCGCTGCCCAGCGACGCGCCGTGCGGGCGCAGGTGCGCGGCGTCGAGCCGCACCGTCTGCGCGTCGGCGGCGGTCAGCCAGGCGCCGAAGTAGCCGCCGATCAGGACGGCCTTTGCGTGTGAGAGCTCGCCGCCTCCGTGAGCGACAAGCGTTTGCAGCGACGTGCCGAGCGCGATCTCGCGCACCCCCGGGCGCTCGACGTCGCCGCTGAGCGTCACGAGCGCGGTGCCCGGCTCCCTCGGCGTGCCGAGCGCGCGGAACCAGTCGGGGCCGTGGCGCGCGATCAGCGCGACGTGCGCGAGCGTCTCGACGTTCTGGATCAGCGTCGGGCGCCCGCCGACGCCGCGCTCGAACGGCCGCGGCGGCGTGAACGCCGGGCGTGCCGGGCCGCCGCTGAGGAACTGCGTCAGCGCGCTCTCCTCGCCCGCGACGTAGCGCTCCGGCGTGGCGACGACGCGCACCGCGACCGGGTCGCGGCGCGCCCGCGCGCGCTCGTCGAGCGCGGCGGCGAGCGCCGCGTGGGCGGCGTCGGCGCCGGCGCGCACCGCGACGATCGCCTCGCGCGCGCCGACCGCGCCGGCGGCCAGCTGGACGCCGTCGAGCACGAGGTGCGGCGCGTGCGCGAGCAGCACGCCGTCCTTCTCGCTCGCCGGCTCGCCCTCGGCGCCGTTGGCGACGACGACCGCGCGCCGGCGCGTGCGGGCGACCGCGTGCAGCTTCGTCCCGGTCGGGAAGGCGGCGCCGCCGCGGCCGTGCAGCCCCGCCTCCTCGACGGCGGCGACGAGGCCGACGCCGTCGACCGACAGCGACGGCAGGCCGTGGTGGGCGAGGTGGGCGTCGAGGCTCGGGGCGCCGCGCCCCGCACCGGCCAGCAGCCGCGGCAGGTCGGTCGCGTTCATCGCACGAGCGCCTTCGCGGGCTGCTCGGCCGTCGCCCCGGACGTCGCCAGCCGCGTCACGACCGCGACCGCGACCGCGCCGCCGCACGCGAGCATGAGCCCGAGCATCCACGGCTGCGAGGCGTCGGTCCCCATCCCGACCGCGTGCAGCATCGCGACCGGCCAGCAGGCGTACGCGAGCCAGTGCGTGACCCGCCACGCGCGGTAGCCGATGCGGTGGCGCAGCATGCCGGTCGCGATCAGCGCCAGCAGCAGGTCGAAGCCGATCGCACCGAGCCCGAGCCACAGCGGCTTGTAGGAGCCGGCGAACGGCACGACCGCGTCGACGGCGCCGATCGAGACGAAGCGGTCGATCAGCGTCGTGAAGACGTGCACGCCGACGAACGCGACCGCCAGCAGCGCGACGTTGCGGTGCAGCGCGTCGATCACGAAGCGCGGCAGCGAGCGCGTGCGCCAGCGCGTGACGTCGACGATCCCCAGCACGACCGTCGCGCTGAGCAGCAGCAGGCTGACGGCGCCCGAGCCGCGCGTGAGGACCCACGTCGCGCTGAGCGTCGCTGCGAGCGGGGCGACGGTCATCGCGCGGCCTCCGCCGGCTCGCGCCGCGCGCCGGCGGGTGGCACGGCCGGACGTGCCACCGCCGGCGCCGCGGGGCGTCGTGTGGCCGGCTCGGCGTCCTCCTCGGCGGCGTGGGGCCACGCGCCGACGTGCAGCACGCGCCCGTCGAGCGCGACGAGCCGCGCGGGCAGGCGGTGGTGCAGCAGCCAGGCGGGCGCGTCGGCGCCGCGCACGATCGCGGCGGTGCTGGCGACGTTCGCGTCGACGCAGCTGGCGGCGGCGACGGTCGCGGTGCGCCACACGACGGCGGCGGGCTCGCCCGTGCGCGGGTCCAGGATGTGGTGGTGCTCGGCGCCGCCGCGCGCGCGCCAGCGGCGCACGGTCGTGCCCGACGTGGCCAGGCCGCCCGCGCGGATCGCGACCGTCTCGCCGAACGCCTCGGGCCCGGCGGCGTGGTCGTCGCAGACGTGGATCGCCCAGCCGTCCGCGGGCGCCGGGCCGGCGACCGCCACGTCGCCGCCGAGGCTCACGAGCACCCCGCAGCCGGCGCGCGCGTGCGCGGCGCGCGCGGCGCGGTCGGCCGCGAGCGCCTTCGCGGTCGCGCCGAGGTCGAGCGCGACGCCGCGCGGGACGCGCACGGTCCGCGCCGCGCGGTCGAGCGCAACGTCGCGCCAGCGGGCCGGCGGGCGGCGCGCGCGGCCTGCAGGCGCGCGCGCCGCCGGCGTCCCCGGCTCCGTCTGGGCGCCGCGCGCCGGCGCCAGCGCGGCGAAGTCGCGGTCATAGCCGGCGCGCCGCAGCTCGGCGCCGAGCGTCGGGTCGACCGCGCCGGCGGTCCCGCGCGCGGCGCGCAGGGCGACGAGCACGGCCTCCCACAGCAGCGGGCCGACTGCGACCGGATGCCCGGCCGCCGCGTTGACGGCCGTCAGCTCCGAATCGTCGCGGAAGCGGCTGCACGCGCGGTCGATCGCCGCCAGCTCGCGCTCGACCTCGGCGCGCGCGGACGCGAGCGCGACCGGGCCGGAGCCGGGGGCGTCGATGACGACCGTCGCGGTCGTCCCGAGCGCCCGCCAGGATGCCGCTGCAAGCGCGCTCATGAGCCGCCGGAGGAGACGCTCGGCGCGCTCGGCGTCGCCTGCGGCGCTTCGGAGGGGGCTTGCGGCGGCGTGTACTGCTGCTGCTGCGAGGGATCGCTGTAGCCCGAGCTGCCGCCGGAGCCGCCGGAGCTGCCGTCGCCGGAGCTGCTGCCGTCGCCGCCTTCGCCCGCCGACGGGTCGTCGCCGTACGTGCCGTCGCCGCCGTACTGCTGCGCTTCGCCGGACTGGTCCTGCTGGGCCTGGTAGCCCCCGTTGGGATCGCTCTGCGCCTGCTGCGCCTGCTGCGCGGCCGCCGCCTTGGCCTTCGCCTTGGCGCCGTTCGTCGCCGACGTCGCCTGCGCCGCCAGGCCGGCGAACGCGCCGGTCAGCGCGAGCGCGCCGGTCGCCAGCCAGCGCGTCGCGCGCTTGACGCGGCGCACGCCGGCGTCGCGCGCGGCGGCGGCGGCGCGGCCGCGGGAGGGGGGAGGGGGTCCGGCTGCCATCGCGGACATCTTCGGCGTCGAACCGAAAGAGCCCGTAAGGCGTTTGTAGGAGGTCCGTGAGAGCGCTCGCGAGCCCGCGCCGGCTCAAGCGTCGGACATGGCTATGAAGCCCATGAAACCTATCGGCGCCGCTTCCGCCCGCTGCGAGGCGACCGTCCGGAACCCGGCCTGCCCGAGCAGTTCGAGCTGCGCCGGCGATATGCGCCCCTCCTTGAGGAACAGCTCGTGGGCGTGCTCGCGGTGCATCTGATCGATCAGCGTCCGGATCTGCCATCTCGTGACGAGCGCCTCCTGGGTCCCGTACGGCGCGACGTCGTCGAGCCGCAGGTCGTACGCGATCCGGAAGCTCATCGGCAGCAGGATCGCGACCTTCTGCCCGGGGCGGGTGTTCGCGCGCACGAAGCGCTCGGCGTAGTGGCGGTACACGGACGGCGAGAACGACGAGCTCAGCCGTCTGATCTGCGCCACCGGCGAGGGTGCCCGCACGATCGAGCAGACGGCCAGCGCGAAGCCGAACAGCGTCAGCAGCTGCGCCAGCGACGGCCGCCGCCAGCCGCGCGCGGCGAGCGCGCGGACGACGACGACCATCAGCAGCGCAAGCGCGAAGCCCCACGCCGAGAACATCGAGACGAGCTTGACGGTGTCCGAGCGCCCGGCGTAGTACACGCCGGCGGCGAGCCCGAACACGCCGCTCCACGCGAGCATGCCCGTCAGCAGCGCGTCGTCGGCGCCGCGCGCGATGCGCACCGCCGCGGTCGCGACCGCCGCCGCGAACGTCGCGTAGAGCGCCAGGTGCAGCCCGGCGATCGGCATCGACAGCGTGAACCACCCGAGTCTGCTGAAGATTCTCGGCCACTCCATCAGCAGTGCCGGGTCCGGCAGCGCGCCGGCGCGCGCGAGCGTCGCGACGACGACGATCGCGACCGCGCCGAGCGCGCCGGCGGCCAGCTCGCCGGCGAGTCGCAGCGCGGCGCGCGCCGAGCGCGGCGGGCGCACGCAGACGAGCGCGACGACGGTCGCCGCCAGCGCCGCCATCCCGAACTCGAGCTCGTCGATCGCCAGCAGGCCGCCGATCAGCGACAGGATCCACGCGCGCCGCGGCCATGCGCCGTCGAGGTGACGCGCGGTCAGCCACGCCATCAGGTAGGCGCTGCCGTAGCGCATCGGCCACATCTCCGTCTCCGCCATCGTGTGACGCAGGTCGCCGAGCGCGAGCACCGGCACGAACAGGCCGAGCGCGAGCAGCGAGCTGCGCACGATCCGGCGCAGGACCCCGTAGAGGGCGAGCAGCGCGAGCAGGCTCAGCACGCTTGTCAGCAGCGTGTAGACGAGCGCCGTGGCCCCGAGCAGCGCCATCGCGAGCGCCGCCGGGTACGGCAGCAGCTTGGCGTAGAGGACGTGGAAGTCGACGAGCGGCGTGCGGCCCTTGAGGACGGCGAACGCGTCGTCGACGGTCCAGTCGAGCGTTCCTATGTCTTCCGCCAGCGCTTCGGTGTAGATCCCCTGCGCGAGCCACGCGAGCGAGGCCGCGGCGGCGATCGCGAGCGCGATCCGGCGGCGCGCGACCGTCTCGCGCGCCAGCCCGGCGAGGCGTCGCGCGACGTCCCGGCGGCGCAGCGCGAGCGGCGCGGCCGCCACGAGCACGGCTGCCGTCGCGAGCGCCCCGTAGCCGAACACGTGCGGGACCCTCCGAGGGGAGAGCAGGACGCCGTACTGGCCGAGCACGGCGAGCGCCGCGAGCGCGACGAGCGCGAGCTGGCTCGTCCGCACGAGCGCGCGGATCGTAGACGGCCGCAGCTGCGGCGCGCGGCGCGCGCCGGCGACGATCGCGCCGCCGAGCAGCAGCGGCGCCAGCGCGGCGAGGATGTAGCGCGCCTGCTTCGTCGGGACCGGGTGGCCCTGGGACTCTTCCCAGTGCGGCGGCCACAGCGCGTCCGCCGCCGACGGGCGCGGGAACAGCACGTGGCCCAGCGGCGGGCCGAGCAGCATGATCGCGGCGAACGCGAGCAGTGCGCACGGCAGCGCGGCGATCCACGCCAGCTCGCTGGGCGCAGGCGTCGCGCGCCCGGACCTCCCCCGGGTCCAGTCCCCCATCGTGTGCCGACTCTAACGGCGCAGCGGCTACGCTGAGGCGGTGATGCGCTTCCTCACCCGCAAGAGCGACATGGTCGACGCCGAGCGCGCGCTGCCCGGCCGCGAGCAGGAGATGCCTGGGATCCCCGCCCGTCACGAGGTGCTCGGCACGCCGCTCAAGCCCCCGTTCCCCGAGGGCATGCAGCGCGCGATCTTCGCGCTCGGCTGCTTCTGGGGCGCGGAGCGGATCTTCTGGCAGGCGCCCGGCGTCTACACGACGGCCGTCGGCTACGCGGGCGGCTTCACGCCGAACCCGACCTACGAGGAGGTCTGCTCGGCGCAGACCGGTCACGCCGAGGCGGTCCTCGTCGTCTTCGACCCGGCGCAGACGAGCTTCGAGGCGCTGCTCAAGCTGTTCTGGGAGGGCCACGACCCGACGCAGGGAATGCGCCAGGGCAACGATGTCGGCACCCAATACCGCTCGGCGGTCTACTGGACCGACGAGGCCCAGCGCGACGCCGCGCTCGCCTCGCGCGACGCCTATCGGGAGATGCTGCGCGCGGCCGGCTACGGCGACATCACGACCGAGATCGCCCAGCTGGGGGTGGGCGGGTTCTACTACGCCGAGGACTACCACCAGCAGTACCTCGCCAAGAACCCGGGCGGCTACTGCGGGCTCGGCGGCACCGGCGTCAGCTGTCCGGTCGGCCTCGCGGCCGGCTGAGGCCGGCTGAGCGGCGGCGCGCCAGCGAACCGGCGCGGGCGGGTCGCGCCTCGGCCTAAGGTCGGTTTTCGTGCGACCGATCACCGGGGCAGTGGTCAGCGAGCTGCGGCGCCACCTGAGCGGCGACCCCCGTGACGAGGGGGTGCTGATGAACGTCACCTCGGGCGTGATGTGGCTCGTCGCGGGCGCCGGCGGCCTGGTGGCGCTGGCGCTGCCGGGCGCGGCGCACGAACACGTCGCCTGGCTGCTCGCGCTCGCGGGCGTCTCGCTCGCCTGGGGCGTCGCGGTGCTGACGCTGCGCTACCCGCGTCCGGGGACCGCGCTGGAGCGGCGCGCACTCGTGACGGCGGTGCTGATCGCGATCGTCGGCGTCGCGCTGTGGGCGTCGGGCGGGGCGCAGAGCTTCCTGCAGCCGATCCTGCTGTTCACGGCGATCCACATCGCCTACTTCTATCCGCCGCGGCTGGCGTGGCCGCTGACGGGGCTGTTCGTCGCGACGTACGCGACGCCGCTGCTGTACGACCCCGAAGCGGTCTCCGAGGGCTACGCGCCGCGGCTGCTGCTGTTCTCGATCGCGGTCGCGGGGACGTACGCGATCGTGCGGCTGCTCAAGGGCCGGCTGCTGGCGGCCGAGGAGCGCCAGCGCGCGATGGCGGAGCTCGACGCGCTGACGGGCCTCGCGAACCGCCGCGCGTTCGACGCGGCGCTCGGGCGCGCGGTCGGCCGCCGCGACGCCCACGGCCGCGAGACGGCGCTGCTGCTGCTCGACTTCGACGACTTCAAGGCGATCAACGACACGCACGGCCACCCGGTCGGGGACGCCGTGCTGCGGGCGATCGCATGCGCCTGCCGCCCGCTGGTGCGCGGCAGCGACTGCTTCGCGCGGATCGGCGGCGACGAGTTCGCCGTGATCGCTCAGGGCGCCGGCGCGATCGGCGCCGAACGCCTCGCCGCCGTGCTCGCCGACGCGATCGCCGACGCCGACCTGCCGGACCCGCTCGACCACGTCGCCGTCACGATCGCCTGGGCGACCGTCCCCGAAGACGCCACCACCCCCGACCGCCTCATCCACGTCGCCGACCGCCGCCTGATGGACCGCAAGCGCCGCCGCAAGCAGCCCGCGCCGGCCTGAGCCGAATTGCGGAGACCGCGCCGAGGCGCAGGGCGCCGGAGCGTGGATGCCGGGCGGACGGCGGCCCCGTGAGCGGGCTGGTGGCCCGTGATCGGGGCCGTCGGCCGATCCGGCGCCGCGAGACGGTGTCCCGCGGCCGGCGCGGCCGTGAGCGGGCCGGTGGGCCCGTGATCGAGACCGTCGGCCGATCCGGCGCCGCGAGACGGTGTCCTGCGGCCGGCGGGCAGCGCAGGTCCGGCTTCGCGGAGGGCACCGCTTGCCTTTTACAAGGGCCGAAGCCGGACCATGCGCCTCAGCGGGCCGCGAGCTGGTGCAGCGTGTGCGCCAGCTCGAGAGCGCGCTCGGGCGGCAGCTCGTCGAAGCGCGCCGTCTCCGGCACGCCGGCGATCGCGGCCACCTGCCGCGCGCGTGTCTCGTCAACGCCCTGGAAGGCAGCGAGGACGTCGACGACGCGCGCAGTCCAGTGGGTGTGCGCGTCCGAGTCGGTGAGCGACTCGGCCAGCGCGGGAAAGCCCTGCCCGGCGTCGAGCAGCGCGGCGGCGGTGCGGGCGCGGCGCTGGTCGAAGATGCCGTCGGAAAGCGCCGTGCGGGCGGCGTCGGCGATCTCCCACGCCTTGACAGCGGCGGCCTCGCGCGGCAGCTCATCGAGCAGGCACGCGACCTGCGCGGCGAGCTCGGCGACCTCCTCGCCGAGCGTCGCGAGCTGCTCGACGTCGTCGCACGCGATCCGGCGCACGGGGCCGGAGTCGCCCGCGAATGCCTCGAGCCGGCTCCACAGGACAGTCAGCAGTTCCTGGGCCCGCGTCGTCAGCGCGGCCGCCTCGCACAGCGCAAAGGCGGTGTCGCCCCGGTCTTGCATTGTCGATGCCGACAATCCCGCCATCATTGGAAGATCCTCGTTGAACGATCGCCCGGCGGCAATCCCATCGCCGATCATTCAGAATTGAATAGCGCCCATCGTTGACACTGCGTCAAAAGCGTCCGCCAAGTGCGCAGGAGCACGAGCAGCGGTAGCGCGAGCACGCCGGACGCGCGCAGCACGCCGATCGTCGCGGTGCGCGCGCCCGCGGTCCATGCATTGCCATCCGAGAGGTACATCGCGACGGTGCCCGCGACGATCACGGCGTGGCGCTCCCCGCGCGGCAGCTCCCGCGCGCTCTGCAGCGAGCGGCTCGCGATCGCCTGCAGGCGATCGACCGCCTGGGCGCGGCTCGCGTATTCGCCGATGAAGCTCATCGTTCCGCTGGCGGCGTCCTCGCGCTCATCGACGAGGCTGTCCAGCAGCGTGCTCAGCGCGCAGATCCAGGGCAGGTAGGCGGCCCGCACGCGCTCGGCCGTGTCGGTCGTCGTCGCGCCGTCGGCGGCCGCCGCGAAGAGCGCGTGGATCGTGAGCGAGGAGCTTGCGGCCGCCGCCAGCTCGAACCAGCTCACCTCCCCGCAGGCGACGTCGCGGCTGTGCGCCAAGTGCCGCAGAGCGGGCGCACGCTCGCTCGCCGGCGCGTGGTTGACGGCCTGGACCGTGCGGGCGCGCGCCGCCTCCTGCACCGCGATGTCGCGTACACGATCGAAGCTGGGAAGCGCGCTGCTGCCGGCGCGACAGGCGGCGACGAGGGCGGCGAGGTAGCCTCCGTCGTCGCGCGCCGGATGCAGCGCGTAGTAGTCGACCGGCACGGCGTCGGGCAGCAGCGCGTCGATCAGCGCGCGATGCAGCTGGGCGGCGTTGGCGTAAACGTCTTCGGCGGGGCGCTCGGCCAGCGTGTCGAGGTAGTCCCAGATCAGCTGGAAGGCGACGAGCAGCTGCACCAGCCGCGGATCGGGCTCGACGCTGACGACCGCGAACAGCGCCGCGCCGGCGGCGTTGAGCCGCTCGCGCCGCAGCGTCAGCAGCGCGTCGGCGCGCAGCTGCTCATCGGGGATCTCGGCTGCGCGCCGCTCCCAGACGCGCAGCTCCGCGCGCAGCAGCGGGTATGCCACGAGCCAGTAGCGCACCATCATCCGGAGCAGCGCGAGGGACTGCCGCGCACCGCTCACGCCTGCCGTCGCGACCCGATACACACCGCGGAGCGTAGAGCGCGTGGTGGACGGTCTTAATTCCTCGATTGTGACCTAATGTTCTTGCAAGCTCGTCGTCGGCGGCGTCCGGGCGACGAGGTAGCCTGGGAGCGCCACGATCACGACGGCCACGAACGTGACGCTTGCGAACACGGAGAGCGCGAGCGTGCCAGCCGTCGCGTAGTCGGTCGGAAAGCCGGTCGAGTCCCTCAGCCAGCGCGTCAGCATCAATTGACCGTAGAGGCCGAAGAGCGCCCCGATCGAGCAGCCGATGCCGAGCACGATCGTGCTCTCGAGCAGCAGCGCCCGCCACACGTCCGCGTCGCCGAAGCCGCTGAGCTTCAAGGCGGCCAGCCGCGGCCGGCGCAGCCAGACGACGCCGGCCGTCGCGGCGGCCATCGCGAGCGCCGCCGCGACGAGCACGAGCGCGGCGATCTGCGTCAGGCGGTCGAGCCCCTGCCGGCTGGACGTACGGAAGCGCTGCTCGCGCTGCGCCGCCGTCTCGACGTCGAGCCCGCTGCCGGGCCCGAGCGCGGCGCGCGCCGCACGCGCCGCCGCGTCCGCGCCGACGCCGGGCGCGGCGAGCACCTGCAGCGCCGAGACGTCGTCGCTGCGCCAGGCGCGTTGGTAGTCCTCCGCGTTCAGGATCGCCGCGCCCGGCGCCCAGCCGAGGTTCGTGATGACGGCAGCGAGGCGCAGCGACACCGGATGCGGCGTCGGCAGCTCGAAGCGCTCACCGATCCGCAGGTGGCGCTCGCCGGCGATCGCGCTCGACAGCGCCGCCCAGCCACTGCTCCGCAGTCGGCGGGTCGCGGTCGCGAGATCGCCGCGCAGGAGCTGGCCGGCGGGGATCGGCATGCGAACCACCCGCGACGGGGCGACGATCCACAGCCGCCGATCGCCGGCGTCGAGGAAGCCGCCGCGGTAGGGGACGACGCGCCCGATCCCGGGCGTGCCCGCCAGGCGCGCGCGCGTCGCGGCGGCGAACGGCACCGTCGCGAGCGCGTTCTGCTGCCCGCTGGCGGTGACCCACACGTCCGCCGAGGCGTTGAGCTCGGAGGCATCGCGGTCGAGCCCGCGCTGCAGGTCGGCATGGGCGCCCTGGACCGCGACGCTGCCGAAGACGGCGAGCGCGCCGGTCGCCGCGAGCGCGATCGAGCGCGTGGTCGTCGCGCGCAGCTCGCCGATCGAGACGACCAGCAGCGGGCTGCGCAGCCGGTGGCTGAGCGCGTCGATCGCGCTCAGCAGCGTCGCCAGGATGCTCGGGACCGACAGCAGCATCGCCGCCACCAGCAGGCCGATGCCGGCGACGGTCGCGGCCGGGGCCAGCAGCAGCACCCCCGTCGAGCCGGCGAGCAGGCCGAGCGCGGCCAGCAGCAGCCAGCGCGGCCGCACGGCGGCGTCCTCGTCGCGCTCGTCGTCCTCGCGATAGACGTTGTCGAGCGCGCGACGGGAGAAGAGGTCGCCGAGCGGGCGCAGCGCCGCGAGCACCGTTGCGCCGACCCCGCCCGCGACCGCCAGCGCGACCGACTGCGGCTCGACGACCCGCTGGCTGCCGATCGTGAACGCGTAGGAGAGGTAGCCCGGCACCGAGTGGAACACCGAGCGCGACAGCAGCTCCCCCAGCAGCAGCCCGGCGCCCGACGCGACCAGCCCGAGCATCAGCGCGTCGAACAGCACGAGGCGCACGACCGTCGCGTCTCCCAGGCCCTCCATCCGCAGGTCGGCGAGGAAGCGCCGACGCTCGGGCACCGTCAGCAGCATCGCGTTGAACGCGAACAGCAGGCCGACGAGCGCGCTGATCGCCGCGAACAGCGCGGTCGACTGGTCGTTCGGCGCCGAAGCCTGCTCGAGCAGCTGCGTCTCGCGGTCGCCGGCGGCGACGTCGAGGCGGTCGCCGGCGAGCCGCTGCAGCTCGGCCCGCACCTCGGCGGTGCGACCCGGCCGCGTCACGACGAGCACGCGCGTGACGCGGTCGCCCAGGCCGGCGATCCGCTGCGCATAGCCGAGCGGGGCGAGCGCGACCGGGCTGTCGACGAGCGATCCGATCTGCTCGCGCCCCAGCACCGTCGCGACCGGCACGCGCCGCGTGTCGCTGCCGACCTGCAGCAGCACCGTCGCGGGGTTCGAGCCGACCGCGTCCGCCAGCGGGGCGGGCAGCAGGATCGCGTCGTGGATCACGAGGTGGGGCGAGGCGAGCTGGCGCACGAGCCGGCCGCCGACCTGTCCGAGCCGGCGATCGCCGCCGATCAGGTTGATCGTGCGCACGCCGCGCGGGCCGCGCACGCTCGCGCGCACCACGACCACGGGCGCGGCCTGCCGCACGCCGGGCAGGCGCGCGACGCGGGCCGCGATCCGGGCGTCGAAGCCGTGCTCGTCGCGCGCGCTGAGCTGCAGGTCGGTCGAGCCGGTCACGCCGTGCACGAGCTGCGAGACGGAGCTCGTCACGCTCGTGTTGGCGACCTGCACGGCGAACACGAGCGCGACGCCGACGGCCACGCCGATCAGCGCGAGCAGCTCCTGCAGCGGGTGCGTGCGGACTCGCTGCAGGTAGAGGAAGAAGAGGTTGCGCGACCTCATCCCGGCGCGGCGGCGTCGACGCTGCCGTCGGCATGCAGGACGGCGGCGACGAGCCGGCCGTCGCGCAGCCCGTGGACGCGGTCGGCGTAGCCGACCCCGGCCGGGTCGTGCGTCACGAGCACGACGCCGACGCGGCGCTCGCGGCAGACGCTCGCCAGCAGCCGCAGGACGTCGGCCCCGCGCTGGGAGTCGAGGCTCCCGGTCGGCTCGTCGGCCAGCACGAGGCGGGGCTCGTTGGACAGCGCCCGCGCGATCGCGACGCGCTGGCGCTCGCCGCGCGACAGCTGCGAGGCGCGCCGCTCCGCGCAGTGCTCGATCTCCAGGCGCTCGAGCAGCGGCGCGACCGCCCGTCGCGCCTGCTGGCGGGTGGCGCCGTCGGCCATCAGCTTCATCGCCGCGTTGTCGATCGCCGGCAGGCCCGGCGTCAGCCGCAGCGACTGGAACACGAAGCCGAGCCGCTCGCGGCGATGGCGCGCGGCCTCGCGCCGTGAGAGCGTCGCGAGGTCGCGGCCCTCGAAGCGCACGACGCCGGCGTCGGGCGCCGTGATGCCGGCCGCGAGCATCAGCAGCGTGGACTTGCCCGAGCCGCTCGGCCCGTAGAGCGCGAGCAGCTCGCCGGCGGCGACCGTCAGCGACACGCCGTCGACGGCGCGGATCGTCTCCCCGTCGGGACCGACGAAGTGCTTGCGGATGTCGACGAGCTCGAGCACGCCGCGCTAGATGGTCGATGCCACGATCTAGCCGGCGTGGCGCGTGCGTCCACCCGGGAAGTCGATCAGCTCCCCACGCTGCTCGGAGCGCGGCTTGACGAGCCGGCCGTGGTCGAGCGACAGCAGCCGGTGCGACTGCATCGTGTCGGGCGCGTCGGGCACCGTCATCACGACCGCGACGCCGGCCTCCTCGGCCACCGAGCGCAGCAGCCCGAGCAGCCGCTCGCGCTCGATCAGGTTGAGGTTGGCGGTCGGCTCGTCAGCGAGCAGCAGGCGCGGCCGTCGGATCAGCGCGTGCGCGAGCGCGACGCGCGAGCGCTCGCCGTCGGTCAGCTCGTGCCAGCGCGCGTGGCGGGATTGCGCGGCGCCGACGCGCTCGAGCACGTCGTGCGCCTCGCGCCGCGCCTGCGTATGCCCGCGCGCCTTGAAGCGCGGCAGCGCGACGTGGTCGAGCACCGACAGCCCGCGCGTGATGCGGCCCGTCTGCCAGACGCAGCCGATCTCGTCGAGCAGCAGCCGCGCGCGGCCGCGCCGCGACAGGCGCGTCAGGTCGCGCCCGTCGTAGGCGACCGCGCCGGCGTCGGGCGCCTCGAGCCCGGCGCCCATCCGCAGCAGCGTCGTCTTGCCCGAGCGGCTGGCGCCCCAGATCGCGACGAAGTCCCCGGGTGCGACGTCGAGCGAGACGTCGTCGAGCGCGGTCACGACGCGATACCCGCGCGTGTAGCGCTTCGTCACGGCCTCGAACGAGAGCAGCGTCATGTCAGGTGCGGGCGGTCTGCAGCGCCTCGGGTCGGTCCTGCAGCCAGCGCATCGCCTCGCGCACGCGCCGCAGCCACTCGACCGTCGCCTGCAGCTGCGCGATCTCGGCGTCGCGGACCATCACGCTCGCGATCGCCGACCACGGCTGCGCCGTCTCGAGCAGGTCCTCGACGCCGGACGTCTCGCGGCAGCGCTCGAGCCGCTCGAGGCAGTCCTGCTCCTGCTCGTAGGTGAGCTCGATCAGGCGCGGCAGGTTGCGCGGCTGCGAGAGCGCCAGCTTGAGGTGCAGCTCCTCGCGCATCGGCGAGCGCGAGCTGCCCGTCGCCATCCAGTCCTCGAAGCGCTCGACGCCGGCTCTCGTCGGCTCGTAGGTGACGCGGGGCGCGCCGCGCATCGTGCGCCGGCGCGTCGGCTGCGCGCCATCCGGGCTGGGGACCGGACGCACGAGCCCTTCCTGCTCGAGCTTGTCGAGCGCGACGTAGATCGCGCCGGCGTTGAGCTGCCACGCCGGCCCGACCTGCTCCTCGAAGCGCTGCACGAGGTCGTATCCGTACCCGCGACGTTGGACCAGCAGCCCCAGGACCGCGTACTTCACCGACATCTTGTCGTCCCCACCTTCGTCGCCCCTCTACGCAGAATGTTCCGACATGAAAACCCCCATCCGGAACGCGAGCGTACCTCACGATCCCGCGAGGCGCCACCAATTGACCGCCTCACGGGGCGTTGGGCCCGCACGTTGCGGGCCGCGCACGCGGTCCCGGCATGGCCGCGTCGCTCGCTACAGTGCGGGAATCGTCCGGCTCGGGACCCTCATCGCGCTCGCGCTCGCCGCCGCGCTCGCGGCCTGTGGCGGATCCGGCGGCAACGCGGCCGACACGGTCGCCCAGCCGCCGCTGACGGGCACGCAGCCGACGACCGCGGCGACGCCGCCGCCGGCCGCGACGAGCACCGGCACCGCCACCGCCCCGGCGACGACGACCACCGCGACCACGACCGCGACGGCGCCCCAGACGGGGGGCGCGACGCCGTCGCAGACGTCGACCTCCTCCGCCGGAACGACCGGAGGCGCGCAGGCGGGCTGCCCGGACGCGGTCGGCGGCTTCATCCGCGACGTGCAGGCGCGCGGGACCGACTGCGGTCGCGCGCGCGACGTCGCGAGCGCCTGGTTCGCGGCCGTCCACAACGGCGCCGCGCCGACCTCGCAGGTGTCGGCGTCCGGCTACGCGTGCAGCGCGATGATGAGCGGCGAGCGCGCGTCGGTCAGCTGCTCCGGCGGCACCGGCACGGTCAGCTTCACGGCGAGCCCGTAGCGGTCCCCTCAGCCTCGGCGCGCGGCGCTCATGCGTGCTCGCCGAAGATCGTCGCTTGGCGCGGCAGCGCGGCGGGGTCGAAGCGCTCGAGCAGCCGCGTGGGCGTGACCGGCTCGCTGGGCTCCGCGAGGCCCAGGCTCGTCGCCATCCACGCGAGCGCGCCCGCGGGGGACTCGCCGCGCGTGGCGCGGTCGGCGAGCGTGACGGCGCCGTGGCGCTTGGCGAGCCGCCGACCGTCGGGGCCGAGCACGAGCGGGACGTGCGCGTACGCGGGCGCCGCCAGACCGAGCAGCCGTGCGACGAGCAGCTGGCTCGGCGTCGTCCCGAGCAGGTCGTCGCCGCGCACGACCTCGCGCACGCCCTGGTCGGCGTCGTCGACGACGACCGCGAGGTTGTAGGCCGGCACGCCGTCGCCCCGCCACAGCACGAGGTCGTCGACGGCGCCCTCGACGGGGCCGTGCAGGCGGTCCGCGAACGCGACCCGCTCGCCGCGCGCGTCGAGCCGCAGCGCCCGTGGGCGCCCGGAGCGCTCGCGCTCGGCTCGCTGCGCGGCTGAGAGCGAGCGGCAGGTGCCGGGATACGCGCCCTCGGGCAACGGACCGTGCACCGCCGACGCGGCCGCGCGGACCTCCGCGCGCGTACACCAGCACGGGTACACGCGGCCGGCCGCGCACAGCGCCTCGAGCGCCGCGCGGTGGCGTTCGCGGCGCTCGGACTGGCGCACGACCGGCCCGTCCCAATCGAGCCCGAGCGCGCGCAGGTCGGCGAGCTGGCCGGCCTCGTGCTCGCGCCGCGAGCGGTCGGGATCGAGGTCCTCCACCCGCACGAGGAAGCGCGCCCCGGCGCTGCGCGCGAACAGCCACGCCAGCAGCGCGGTGCGCAGGTTGCCGAGGTGCAGGGGACCGGTGGGGCTGGGCGCGAAGCGTCCGTCGGGGCGCTCGGTCACGCGCGCATCATCGTCCAGCGCGGCGGCTGGCGCCTGCGCCGGCTGCGAGGCCGCCGGCCAGGCGCGGCCGCGCCTACCCGAACCCGCCGTGGCGTCCCTCGCCGCCGGCGAAGCGCTGCGCGCCGGCGAGCGCCTCGTGCTGCAGCGCGACCATCCCGTGGCGTAGCTCGTTCGCGAGCGCCTCGTCGAGCACGAGGTCGTGCTGCTCGTACGCCGACAGGCGATCGTGGCGCATGCACAGTTGGGGGAACTGCGTCAGCTGCGCCGCCAGCTCCTCGGCCGCCTCGCGCGAGGTGCCGGTCGGCACGACGCGGTTCGCGAGCCCCATCTCCAGCGCCTCGTGCGCGCCGACCGGCCGCCCGGTGAGGATCAGGTCCAGCGCCCGCCCGAGCCCCACGATCCGCGGCAGGCGCACCGTCCCGCCGTCGATCAGCGGCACGCCCCAGCGGCGGCAGAAGACGCCGAGCACCGCGTCCTGCTCGACGATCCGCAGGTCGCACCACAGCGCCAGCTCGAGCCCGCCGGCGACCGCGTGGCCCGCCACGGCCGCGATCACCGGCTTGGACAGCAGCATCCGCGAGGGACCCATCGGGCCGTCGCCGTCGGGCGCGACGCGGTTGCCCTCGGCGCTGCCCGCCGCCTTCAGGTTCGCGCCCGCGCAGAAGGCGCCGCCGGATCCCCACAGCACGCCGACGGCCGCCTCGTCGTCGGCGTCGAAGGCGCGGAACGCGTCGGCGAGCGCCTGGGCGGTCGCGCCGTCGACCGCGTTGCGGACCTCCGGCTGGTCGAGGATCACCGTCGTGACCGGCCCGTCGCGCTCCACTCGCACCGCCATCGACGCCGGAGCCTAGCGCGCCCATGGCGGCCGTCCGCCGGCTACGAGTGGCTGCCGAAGTCCGTCGTGTACGTCGCGCCGGTGTGGCGGCCGTGCTGCGGCGTGCCCGGGGAGATCCCGATCCCGATGTCGCGGAAGTGGCGCGAGAGGATGTTCGCTCGGTGCGGCGGGCTGTGCATCCACGCGCGCACGATCGCGACCGGCTGCCCGAGCGTCGAGCTGCCCCACGCGATGTTCTCGCCCAGCCACCAGCTCGAGTTGCGCGGCACGTAGTGCGTCGCAAGCATCCGCGCGAACGGCGACGTCCCGTGCGCGGAGTCGTGCGCGAAGTAGTGGCGGCGCACCATCTCGCGCGAGTGCCCGCGCGCCGCTCCCGACAGGCGGCCGTCGAGGCGCAGCGGCCGCAGCCCGGCCTGCGCGCGGATCTGGTTCAGGAGGCACAGCGTCGCGGCCTGCGCCCGGTGCAGCGTGGCAGCGCTGACGGCGACGTGCGCGGACGCGCACGCGCCCGGGCGGGCCGCGGCGGCCGGAGCCGCGCACAGCGCGACGACCACGATTGCGAGCAGCGATGTCCGGAGGCGGCGCATCCCCGATCCCATCGACGGCGAGGACGCCGCCGCCAGCCGCGCTGGCCCCCAGCCTGGACGGATGTCGGACGCCCAGCCGGCGGGGTACCGTGGGCCCCATGGAGCGAGATCGGCTGCGCGACTACCGCGCCAAGCGCGACTTCGCCGCCACGCGCGAGCCGGCGGCGGGCAGCGCCCCCGACGCGTCGCCCGCGGACGGCGCGCCGCGCTTCGTGATCCAGTGCCACGACGCGTCGCACCTGCACTGGGACCTGCGGCTCGAGCGCGACGGCACGCTCGCCTCGTGGGCGCTCCCGCGCGGCGTCCCGCTCGACCGCAACGACCACCGCCCCGCCGTGCCGACCGAGGACCACCCGCTCGAGTACCTCCAGTTCGAGGGCGAGATCCCGCGCGGAAGCTACGGCGCCGGCACGATGACCGTCTGGGATCGCGGCACGTACGAGCCGCTGGTCTGGAGCGAGCGCAAGGTCGAAGTCGACCTGCACGGCGAGCGCGTCCGGGGCCGCTACGGCCTGCACCCGATCGGCTCCGACGCGTGGGCGATCCACCGCCTCGACCCGCCGAGCGACCCGCACCGCGAGCCGCTGCCCCAGCACCTCGCGCCGATGCTCGCGCGCCAGGGCGAGCTGCCGCCCCCGCAGGAGGACGGCGACTGGGCCTACGAGGTCAAGTGGGACGGCGTGCGCGCGCTGCTGTGGTCCGACCACGGCCACGTCCGGATCGAGAGCCGCACGCAGCGCGAGATCACCAAGCGTTACCCGGAGGTGCGGGCGCTCGGCCGCGCGCTCGGCGGCCACGAGGCGCTGCTGGACGGCGAGCTGGTCGCGCTCGGGCCCGACGGGCGGCCGAGCTTCGAGCGCCTGCAGGGACGCATGAACCTCGAGGGCGACGCGCAGATCCGCCGCGCCGCGCGCGTCCAGCCGGTCACGTACGTGATCTTCGACCTGCTCCATCTCGACGGGCGCTCGCTGTGCGACGTGCCCTACGCCGAACGCCGCCGCCTGCTCGACTCCCTCCGGCTGGAAGGCCCCGCCTGGCGCACCCCGCGCGCCCAGCTCGGCCACGGCGACGCGCTGCTGCGCGCGACGCGCGAGCAGGGGCTGGAGGGGATCGTCGCCAAGCGCCGCGACGGCCGCTACGAGCCGGGCCGGCGCAGCGGCGCGTGGCGCAAGGTCAGAAACCGCAACCGCCAGGAGCTGGTCGTCGGCGGCTGGACGGCGGGGGAGGGCAAGCGCGCCGGGCGCCCCGGCGCGCTGCTGCTGGGTGTGCGCGAGCGCTCGGACGGGCCGTTGCGCTACGCCGGCAAGGTCGGCAGCGGCTTCACCGAGCAGATGCTCGACGACCTGCAGCGGCGCCTGGAGCCGCTCGCGCGCGCCCGCTCGCCGTTCGCGAGGGACGGCGCCGCGCCGCCGCGGGGCGCGCACTGGGTGCAGCCGCGGCTTGTCGCCGAGGTCGAGTTCGGCGAGTGGACGCACGAAGGGCTCGTGCGCCAGGCCGCCTTCAAGGGCCTGCGCGACGACAAGCCGGCGAGCGACGTCGTGCGCGAGGGCGCGGGCGCCGCGCGCGCATCCGACCCCCGCGCGCCGGAGGCCGTCTTCGAGGCGGTCAGGCGCCTCGGCGGGCGCGACGACGCGTTCGAGGCGCAGATCGAGGGCCGCACGCTGCGCGTCACCAACTGGGACAAGGTCCTGTTCCCGCAGACGGGCTTCACGAAGGGCGACCTGATCGCCTACTGCGTGCGGATCGCGCCTGCCCTGCTTGGGCATCTGCGCGACCGGCCGCTGACGCTGCGCCGCTGGCCGGACGGCGTCGAGCGCAAGCCGTTCTTTGAGAAGCACTCGCCGGCGCATCGGCCGGACTGGGTCCAGACGGTCTCGATCTGGAGCGAGCGCGAACGGCGGCGGATCGACTACACGCTCGCGCAGGACGCCGCGACGCTCGCATGGATCGGCAACCAGGCTGCCATCGAGCTGCACCCGTCGCTGTCGCTGCGCGACGCGCTCGAGCGCCCGACGAGCGTCGTCTTCGACCTCGACCCGGGCGCGCCGGCGGGGCTGGAGGAGTGCGCCGAGGTCGCGCTTGTGCTGCACGGCCTGTTCGAACGGCTCGGCCTGGAGAGCGTCGTCAAGACGTCGGGCAGCAAGGGCCTGCAGGTGTACGTCCCGCTCGGCGAGGGCGGGCCGGCCTACGAGCGCACGAAGCCGTTCGCGCGCCGCGTCGCGACGCTGCTGGAGCAGCGCCTGCCGGAGCTGGTGATCTCGCGCATGACCAAGCGGCTGCGCGGCGGGCGCGTGCTCCTCGACTGGAGCCAGAACGACGAGCACAAGACGACCGTCGCCGCCTACTCGGTGCGCGGCCGTGAGCGCCCGACCGTCTCGACCCCGCTGACCTGGGAGGAGCTGCGCGCCGCTCACGCGGCCGGGCGCGCCGGCGAGCTGTCGTTCGAGGTCGCCGACGTGCTGCGGCGCGTCGAGCAGCAGGGGGACCTGTTCGCACCCGTGCTCGGCACGCGCCAGCAGTTGCCAGATCTCTAGTGCGGCGCGCGGCGGGGCGGCCACGCGCGCGGCGCGCGAGTCGCCTACGATGCCCGCCAGGCGCCGGCCGGCGCCCTGCGCCATGGACACCGTCACCCTCCGCAACCGCCTGCTCGTCGCCACCGGGATGTGGCGGGAGACGACCGGTGAGCCGCTGCCGAAGCTGGCGCCCGGGCCGCCCGACGAGCAGGTCCGCGCGTTCGAGCTGCTGCTCGTCGAGCGCCTGTGGGGGAGCGCGACGCCGGAGAACGCGCGCGAGATCGCGGACCGCACCTGGGATCTCGTCCACGATCGCCCCGAGGACGATCCGGTGCGCCTGCGGGTGGTCGAGTGCCACGAGGCGCTCGCGCGCATGTCGCGCCTCGGCGACTGAGGCTTCTCGCGCGCCCGCGCGCGAGGGCGAGCGCGGACGCGCCAGGGTCGGGTAGCGGCGCTTCGGCGCGCCTGCTACGTTCTGCGCCGGAAGGCCGGCAGGGCCGGCGGAAAGCAGTGCGACGTACGCGGGACCGTTGCGACCAGCATCCTCCGCGCATGCAGCACGACAGCAGTGGAGGAAACACCAGTGCCGACGGGAACCGTGAAGTGGTTCAGCGACGAGAAGGGCTTCGGCTTCATCACGCCTGACGAGGGCAGTCGCGACCTGTTCGTCCATCACACGGGCATCAACGCCGATGGCTACCGCTCGCTCGCCGAGGGGTCGAAGGTCAGCTACGAGGAGGAGCAGGGCGACAAGGGCCCGAAGGCGGTCAACGTCTCGGCGATCTAGCCGCTCCGCGCGCAAGCGCGGTCCCGCACGTCAGGAGGCCCCGGACCGGGGCCTTCGGTGTCTTCGGGCCGGGTCGCGCGCCGGGCGGGCGGCGTACAATCGGGGTCCACGGGTCCGCAACAGGGGGAAGTCGGTAGCCAGGTGAGCAAGACGGTCGAGGAACGCGAGCGCGTCGTCGTGCGCTTCGCAGGCGACTCCGGCGACGGCATGCAGCTCGTCGGGGGGCGCTTCACCGACGCGACCGCCGTGCTCGGCAACGACCTCGCGACGCTGCCGGACTTCCCGGCCGAGATCCGCGCGCCGGCGGGCACGATCCCCGGCGTCTCGGCATTCCAGATCCACTTCGCCTCGCGCGACATCCTCACGCCCGGCGACGCGCCGAACGTGCTCGTCGCGATGAACCCGGCGGCGCTCAAGGCGAACCTCGGCGCGCTGCCGCGTGGCGCGACGATCATCGTCAACGAGGACGCGTTCACGAAGCGCAACCTCGAGAAGGCCGGCTACGACGGCAACCCGCTCGAGGACGAGACGCTCGCCGAGTACCGCGTCCACCGCGTGCCGATGACGACGCTCACGACGCGCGCGGCCGAGCGGCTCGAAGGCGTCGGCACGCGCGACGCCGGGCGCGCGAAGAACCTCTTCGCGCTCGGCCTGCTGTCGTGGCTCTACGGCCGCCCGACCGACGTCTCCGAGCGCTGGATCGAGGCGAAGTTCGCCGCCAAGCCGGCCGCGCGCGCGGCGAACCTCGCGGCCTTCCGCGCCGGCTGGAGCTTCGGCGAGACGACCGAGCTGCTCGACGTGCAGTATCGCGTCGCGCCCGCCACCGACGTGCCGCCCGGCACGTACCGCCAGGTCAACGGCACGACCGCGACCGCGCTCGGCCTGATCGCCGCCAGCGTGCGCAGCCGCCTGCCGCTGCTGCTCGCGTCGTATCCGATCACGCCCGCCTCGGAGCTGCTGCACGAGCTGTCGCGTCACGCCGGCCTCGGGGTGCGCACGATCCAGGCCGAGGACGAGATCGCGGCGGCCGGGATGGCGCTGGGGGCGGCGTTCGGCGGTCACCTCGGCGTGACCGCGACGAGCGGCCCGGGGATGGACCTCAAGGCCGAGACGATCGGGCTGGCGGTGATGCTCGAGCTGCCGCTGGTCGTGGTCGACGTCCAGCGCGCCGGCCCGTCGACCGGGATGCCGACGAAGACCGAGCAGTCCGACCTGCTGCTCGCGCTGCACGGGCGCCACGGCGAGTCGCCGCTGCCGGTGATCGCGGCCGCGACGCCGGGCGACTGCTTCGAGGCCGCCTACGAGGCGGCGCGGCTCGCGGTCGAGTACCGCACGCCGGTGATCCTGCTCAGCGACGGCTTCCTGTCGAACTCGTCCGAGCCGTGGCGGATCCCGGACGCCGGTGCGCTGGCGGACATCGATCCGGCGTTCGCGCAGGCGCCGCGGCCCGGCGCGCCGGACGCGGGCGCCGACTTCCTGCCCTACGCACGCGACGAGCGCGGCGTGCGGCCGTGGGCGCCGCCCGGCGAGCCGGGGCTCGCGCACCGCATCGGCGGGCTGGAGAAGGCCGACGGCACCGGCAACATCTCCTACGACCCGGCCAACCACGCGCGCATGACGCGCCTGCGGGCCGAGAAGATCGCCGGGATCGCACGCGAGCTGCCGGCGCTCGAGGTCGAAGCGGACCGGGACGCCGAGCTGCTCGTGCTCGGCTGGGGCTCGTCGTACGGCTCGATCAGCGCCGGCGTGCGGCGCGTGCGCGAGCGCGGGATGCGGGTCGCCCAGGCGCACCTGCGCCATCTCAACCCGCTGCCGCCGAACACGGGCGACGTGCTGCGCGCGTTCCCGCGCGTGCTCGTGCCGGAGATGAACTGCGGCCAGCTCGCGCGCGTGCTGCGGGCCGAGCACCTCGTCGACGTGCGCTCGCACACGAAGGTCAGCGGCCAGCCGCTGTTCGCGGCCGAGCTGGAGCGCGCGATCGTCGAGCAGCTCGACGGGGGGCCGGTGTGAGCGGGTCGAACGGGCACTCGTCCGGCGGAAACGGCGCCTCGGCGCCCGTGCTGGAGAAGGCCGACTTCCAGTCCGACCAGGAGACGCGCTGGTGCCCGGGCTGCGGCGACTACGCGATCCTGTCGGCCGTCCAGGGCTTCATGCCCGAGCTGGGGATCCCGCCGGAGAAGATCGTCTTCATCACCGGGATCGGCTGCGCCGGGCGCTTCGCCTACTACATGGACACGTACGGGATGCACGGCATCCACGGCCGCGCGCCGGCGCTGGCGACCGGCCTCGCGACGACGCGACCGGACCTCGCGATCTGGATCGTCACCGGCGACGGCGACGCGCTGTCGATCGGCGGCAACCACCTGATCCACGCGCTGCGCCGCAACGTGCCGGTGAAGATCCTGCTGTTCAACAACCAGATCTACGGGTTGACGAAGGGCCAGGCGTCGCCGACGAGCGAGCGCGGCAAGATCACGAAGTCGACGCCGTTCGGCTCGCAGGACCGGCCGTTCAACCCGGTCGCGCTCGCGCTGGGCGCGGAGGCGACGTTCGTCGCGCGCTCGCTCGACCGCGACCGCGCGCACGTCGCGTCGGTGCTGCGCGCGGCGGCCGAGCACTCGGGTGCGGCGTTCGTCGAGATCTACCAAAACTGCCCGGTCTTCAACGACGGCGCGTTCGCCGCGCTGACCGAGAAGGACTCGCGCGAGGCGATGCAGATCCGGCTCGAGCACGGGCAGCCGATCCGCTTCGGTCCGGACGGCGAGCGGGGGGTGGCGCGCGCGGTTGACGGCGCCGGGCTGGAGCTCGTCGAGGTGGCGGACGTCGGCGAGGACGCGCTGCTCGTCCACGACGCCCACCGCGCCGACCCGAGCCTCGCGTTCGCGCTCGCCCGCCTCGCCGACCGCCCGACCGAGCCGACCCCGATCGGGATCTTCCGCTCCGTCGACCAGCCGCTCCACGGCGCCAGCGCCGCGCTCAACCCCGACCGCGCGGTCGGCAGCTCGGAGCAGCTCGCGGCGCTGCTCCACGCCGGTGACACCTGGGCCGTGTCCTAGCTAGCTCGCGCAAATTGCCACAAGCATCTGATGCGTGACCTGTTAGCATCACGCATCATGACTCGCACCACACTCGATCTCGATCCGACCGTCCTCCAGCAGCTGCGCGAGCGCGCGGCCGTCGAGCGCAAGAGCATGGGCCAGGTGGCCTCCGAGCAGCTGGCCGTCAGCCTCGAAGAGGCTGCGCCCACCGAGCTGCCGCCGCTCAACTGGACCCGCAAGCCGATGGGCAACTTCCTGATCGACATCGAGGACAAGGAAGCGCTCTGGGCGCTGTTCGACGCAGAGGATCTCCCCCCCAAGCGCATGTGAGCGTCGCCGTCGACACGAACATCCTCGTCCATGCGCTCGACGAGGACGACCCGCTGTCCGACTCGGCGTACGCGCTGCTCGAACGACTCAGCCGGGGACCCGACCTGCTCTACGTCTTCTGGCCGGTGATCATGGGCTTTCTGCGAATCGCGACGCACCCGTCGATCAAGCCCGCGCCGTTGACGCTCGAGCAGGCGGTCGAGAACGTCGCGCGACTGGTCGATCGTCCCCACGTTCGCACGCCGGGCGAGGAGCCGGGGTTCCTCGAGGCGTTCCTGACCACGGCGCCGCGCGGCGTGCGCGGCCGACACGTCACCGACGCCCACATCGCGACGCTCATGCGCCAGCACGGCGTCCGCGTCATCTACACGCGGGACCGCGACTTCCGCCGCTACGACGGAATCGAGCCGCGCGACCCGTTCGCCGCCGGCTGACCGGGCTCAGCACGAGCACCGCAACCCGCCGGAACGACGACGGGGCCGCCCAAAGGGCGGCCCCGCACTGTGATCGGACGGATTACTGGACTAGTCTGATCGTGATCCTCGTGGTGCTGTTCTGTACCGTGACACTACCGGTACCTGACAGGCCGCCTTCGGCCGGGCAGAAGGCTCCACTGTTGAGCTTGACGTTCGGATTTGGTTCGGACGTGAGCGTTTCGACCTGGCCGTTTGTTTCGTTGACGTTAACTATGCCCTTCTGCGGATTCGTCTGCGTCGACCTGTATAGGCAGTGCAAGCCGAGGACTTCGACTAGGAATGCAGCGCCAACGAGGGTGACCGTCACACTTCTTATTCTTGGTAGAACGCCGCCGAAGCTCTGGTATTGGATATGCCACGGCAGCGTGTTCGCAACTCTAACGCCTTCTAGGACTTCAGTGCCGTTTAGCGCCCAGCCTTCATTTGTCGGACACGGATGCTTTACTATTGCTCTGGTGACATAGCCGACTAGCTGACCGCATACCTTGCTCAGCGTTCTTGAGTGGAAGCTTCCTTCGAGCGTAACTTCGCAGATGACCTGGGCGCCACCGCCCGAGAAGGTCAGATTGTTTGCGCCAGTCCACACAACTCTAAAGGATTGGTTGCTGAGTTCTATCCGTCTTGCGTTAGCGCTCACAGCGCTGCCGAGTACCAGCGCAGCGGTAAGTGCCGCGAGCAGGACGCGTGTATGTGTTCGCATAGTTGCGTAGTTCCTCAATTGGTTGTTGGGCGATCTTCGCCGCACCGAAGATCGCGGTGTTCAGCAAGCCCTTACTCGTTGACCTGCAGGGCTAGGCAGCGTTCGTGCGGACACGTAACATCAGCCTAAGTCAGTCGATTGGCGATCCCCCTTTCTCGCCATGCTGCATGGACATATCCGCAAAATAGGTCTTGATCGTCGTCCTACCGCTGGCGGCCATGGACCACCACCCGAGGATCGCCCTATCTCGCGGCGGTCTCTACCTATAAAGCACTCTTCGTCAGGCCGCAAATGCGCCGGTTTGACGGCTTACAACTAGACGGTAAGAGGTCAGTGCGATGACGCGCTCTATCCCCTCCACGCGCAAGAGTCATGCGTGTTTGCTAGCTTGCGCATCCAGCGGACCGGAAGCGGGTAACTGGAGGCTGAGAGGCTCAAGATCCAGCCCCGCGGTGGCCGGTCTCGCGACCTGAGGCGATGATCCAGGCGCAGCCAGGATCCGAGAGTGGGAGCGCGGGCGTGAGGAGAGGGTGCGAGCTTAGGCTGGCGACGGCTGGGGGTTGGAACGTTGGTCGGGTAGGCGTGAGGCCGCGAGCGCTGCCATGGGCGACAGCCTTGGCCGCACTCGCCCTCCTGGTGTCTGGCTCGCCCGCCTCTGCCTCGAAGGGCGTGGTCGCTGTCTTTGGCGCATCGGGCTCGGCTGATGGTCAGTTCGCGAACGCGACCGCGACCGCGGTCAACCTCTCGAGTGGTGATGTGTACGTCATCGACCAACTCGACAACCGGGTGGAGCAGTTTGATGCGGCAGGCGAGTTCGTCCGTGCCTTCGGGTGGGGCGTCGCCGACGGCATTGGTGCGGCCGAGACATGCATGAGCGGGTGTCAGGCGGGGATCGCCGGCAATGGCGATGGTCAATTCGACACGCCGCAGGCCATCGCGATCGATCAATCCGATGGCTCGATCTATGTAGTAGATGGTCCGAACAACAACCGCGTCGAGAAGTTCGACGCGGGCGGGACCTTCTTGTCGCAGTTCGGCAGCGCAGGCACGGCCGAGGGCCAGCTCTCGGGTCCGCAGGGGATCGCCGTCGATCCGACCGACGGCTCCGTCTATGTCGCGGACACCGGAGACAACCGGGTCGAGAAGTTCGACCATACGGGCACGTTCGTGAACACGTTCGGCCTTGGCGTCAGCGACGGCGCCAGCACCTTCGAGGTGTGCACGAGCAGCTGCCAGCCGGGGATCGCCGACAGCTCCGACGGGGCGTTCAACGCGCCCACGCGGGTTGCGGTCGACTCCACCGGCCGCGTCTATGTGCTGGACGCCGGCAACGGCCGCGTCGAGCGCTTCACGAGCGCCGATGCGTTCGACGAGCAGTTCGATCCGACGGACGTCAACGCGGGGACGTCCCCCGTGGAGATCGCGATCGGCCCGGGCACCGACCATCTCTACGTCGCGCAGGCGGCGCCGGACTTCTCCGAGCAGCGGGTGTTCGAGATCGACTCCGCGGGCGTGTTGGTCGACACGCACGGCGTCGGCTCGACTGCCAGCAACGTCTCGGGGTTGGCGGTGAGCGCGGGCTCGCAGAAGATCTACGTGGCCGACGGCTTCAACGCCCGCGTCTTCATCCTCGACGACGTCACCGCGCCGACGGCGACCATCGATCCCGCGAGCAACGTGACGAGCACGAGCGCGTCGCTGTCGGGTGCCGTGACGCCGAACGGGGCGCCGGACGTCGGCTGGCATTTCGAGATCTCCACCGACGACGCCAGCTGGAGCCCGGTCGCCGCCGACCGGGACGCCGGCAGCGGCAACTCCCCGGTCCCGGTCTCTGAAGACCTCACAAACCTCGTACCCAACACGGCCTACTTCGCGCGCCTGGTCGCGACACGGCCGTTCAACGCGCCCGCCATCTCCTCGGAGATCCAGTTCGACACACCGGCGGTCCAACCCGACGTCGCGACGCTTCCGGCGAACGACGTCGCGCCCACCCACGCGACGTTCCAAGGCGCGCTCAACGCCCACAACGCCGACACGACGTACTTCTTCGAGTACGGCACGACGACGAGCTACGGGCACCGCTTCCCGGCGACCGACGCTGACGGCGGCACCGCCAACGACCTCGTGGCGGTGATGCAGCGGATCGACAGCCTGCAGCAAGATACGACGTACCACTATCGGATCGTCGCGACGAACGGCGTCGGGACCGTACACGGCGCCGACCAGAGCTTCACGACCACGACCGCCCCGCCGCCGAGCACGCCCCGGCCCGGTATCCCAGGCGCGGGCTTCCTGCCCGACAACCGCGGCTGGGAGCAGGTAAGCCCGGTTGACAAGCATGGCAACGACGTGATGCCGGCCTTCTCGCGAACGCACGCGGCAGCATCGGAGACGCCGGGTCTGCCGATGGCCGTGGCGTTCAGCTCGCTCGGCGCCTTCGGCGACGCACGAGGCACAGGCATCTCAAACGAGTACATGAGCATCCGCACAGGCCAGTCGGGCAGCAGCGGGTGGACCACACATGCAATCACGCCGGCACAGACCCCCTCTACGTTGTTTGGCGCTCTCCGGGCGTTCGATCCTGAGTGGGAGGCGTTCTCTCCGGACTTGAGCAGGGGAGCTTTCCGCGCATGGTCCCCCCTCGACGCGAGTCCGTCCGTCGGTGATGTCGAGAATCTCTACGTCCGCGACGATCTGCGTGATTCGGATGTAGGGTCATATCAGCTCCTGTCTTCGTGCCCGGTGTGTACCGGTTCGCTCGCTCCTCCAGTGGTCGTTGGCAATCTTCCGTGGTTGACCGGAGCGTCCGACGACTTCTCCCACGTGGCTTTTGAGTCGGAGTACCCCCTGGTTCAGGGATCGACAGCGGATCCCAGCTCGCAGACGCCGAACCTCTACGAGTGGGACAACGGAACCCTGCGCCTGGCGGGGATTCTTCCCGATGGCACGACCGCACCGAGCTCGATGGCCGGTCAAGGTCAGGTACGGCTCAACTACACCCCCCACACGATGTCTCGAGATGGGTCTCGGGTCATCTTCACCGATAACTCGACGACCGGTGACAACACAGGCGACCTGTATATGCGGATCGATGCAGCCTCCACCGTCCAGATCAATGCCTCAGAGACAGGTGCCTCGGATAGTCCAGCGACGTATTGGGAGGCCACTCCGGATGATTCGCGAGTCTTCTTCACCACGGCCGAGCAGCTGACAAGCGACGACACGAATCAGTCGCTCGACGCTTACATGTACGACCTGAATGCACCGTCTGGTCATCGGTTGACGCGCCTCTCTGTCGCAGACGACGCGCAAAGCGCGTTCGATGCCATCGGGGTGATCGGTGTTAGCAATGACGGGCACTATGCCTACTTCATGGCCGACGGTGACAATCTCATCTCTAGGATGCCACGTGCTGCGGGTGCGAAGATCTACGAGTGGCACGATGGCGCCATCTCGTATGTCGGTCTGCTCAGCAACCCTGGCGCAGATGTGCGCCGGAATGTTCCGTTCTCCTGGGGGCAAGGCGGCACTCCCATGTCGGCTCGCGTAGCTCCAGACGGTCGCCACTTGCTGTTCACGTCGCAGGGGCACGCCGGGCTGACTGGCTACGACAATGGCACGTGCGGATCGCAGGGCTGTCAGGAGCTCTATCTGTACAGCGCTGACACGCACGAGGTCCAGTGCGTCTCGTGCGATCCGAATGGCACAACTGCAATATCTAGCGCGAGCGTGGTCGACCGGACTGACTTCAGCGCGTCGGACGACTCACCGCAGCGCAGTCACGCGCTTTCTGATGACGGCGCGGATGTCTTTTTCAGCACCGCAGATCCCCTCGTGCCTGGCGACACGAATGGTCGCCGCGATGTCTACGAGTTCGATTCGAGAACTGGAACCGAGCATTTGGTGTCAAGTGGCACGGATCCCTCCGACTCGTACTTCATGGACGCGAGCGCGGACGGGAGCAATGTGTTCTTCGTGACTCACTCGCGTTTGACCGGCTGGGATTCAGACGGGAACTACGACCTCTACGATGCGCGCCGGAATGGCGGGGTCCCGGACCCGCCTAAGCTGTTGCTCCCGTGTTCCGGCGACTCGTGCCACGGTGCGGCGACGAGCGCTCCAGCGTCGGAGACATCCGCGAGCTCGGTTGTGAGGGGATCTGGCAACGTCAAGCAGGCGTTTCCGCCAAAGCCAAAGCGCAAAGCTGTGTGCCGACACGGGTTCGTCCGCAAGCGCGTAAAAGGCAAACTGCGCTGCGTAAGGAAGCCGGCCAAGCATAGGAAGAAGCGCAGTCGCGGGCGCAAGTCAGCTGTTCGACGCCACGTCGACCGGAAGGCTGGGTGAGCAGCATGAGGATCGCACGAGCCTTGCGAGGCCATGTGCTGCACGTCGGCCTTGTTCTGATCGTGGCAGTTTGTTGGTGTGGCGGCTCTGCGTCAGCCGCAACACTCCCGCCGAGCTGGCGCCTGGATGCAGTGGGCAACTCGACAGTCGCGCCAGGTCAGCAGTTTGAATATTATCTCCAGTTCACAAATACCGGGGGCACGGTTGGAGACACAGCGGGCCTGGATTGCTCGCTGACGCAACCGTGTACCCTGGAGGTCCACCTGCCGGCTGGCATGACCGCCATTAGCTTCCCAAACCGCATGGTGCCGAACTGTACCGGGCTCGGCGTTCCGGGGCCAACCACAGTGACATGCACACGCCTCAGCGGAAGTGGTCGAATTGGACCGCATAAGGCCCAGGACCCCGTGCTCACGGTCCAGGTTGATTCCGGAGCAAAAGGCGTCCTGACCACGTCTTTCGACGTGTTCGGGGGCCAAGACGACAATGGCGTGGCCGCTACGCGAGCCGACGGTTCCGCGTGCGATGCCGCACCTCCAGGCATACCGTGCGCGACGACATCGGATTCTGTGATGGTAACGAATACAGAGGTGAAGTTTGGTGCAAAGGTGGTTGATGGGCAAGTAGCCGCTGATGCGCTGGGAAGTCCATACACGCAAGCCGGCGGTCATCCATACTCGGCTTCTGCGAGCATCGATTTCAATACGATGCAGAATCCGAATCCGTTCATCGGTCCGTTGTGGCCCGTAGAGCCCACAAAAGATGTGGTTGTCGATCTGCCTCCGGGATTGATTGGAAACCCCACGGCGACGCAGCGGTGCAGCGCTGCCGATCTCGCTGCGGGTGTTGGTGACACGACGCCCACGCCAGCGTGTGCACCGGATACTCAAGTTGGCACGGTGATCGTGCGGTTTTACGCGTTCACGGGCACGAACGTCGTCGGCCCGCTCCCGGTGTTCAACCTTGTCCCGCCGGACAACCGGCCCGCTGAGTTCGGCTTCAATGTTGCCGGAACGATGGTGACGCTCGATGGCACGGTGCGCAGCGGATCGGACTATGGCTTGACCGTGAATGCGCTTCATATCTCCGAGGGCTTGCCGATCGCCGGCACGACGTTCACGTTCTGGGGTGTCCCGGGAGACCCGACGCACGACAGCGAGCGGCAGTGCGCCGGTCAGCGCGAGCCTTTCGACGGCAGTGCCCCAGGCCCGTCGTGCTCGTCCGGTGTCACGCCGGCGGCCTTCCTGCGCAATCCGACGTCGTGCGCGGCCCCCGAGGGCTCTCTCGTCACCGACGGGCTGGTCACTGCCGCCCACATCGACTCGTGGACCCATCCCGGGGCGCTCGACGCCGACGGTTCGCCGGATCTGAACGATCCGCGCTGGCAGACGGCGAGCTTCGTCTCGCACCTCCCGCCGGCCTATCCGAGCCCGAGCAGCACGTGGGGGCCGCATCAGCTGCCGACCGATTGCGACAAGGTGCCGTTCGACCCGGTGACGACGTTCCAGCCGGTCGCGGGCGCGCAGGCCGGCTCGCCGTCCGGGTTCGCGTTCGACCTGAGCTTGCCGCAGAGCGACGACCCGAGCTCGATCGGCGAGTCCGACCTGCGGACGGCCGACGTGAAGCTGCCCGTCGGCGTGCGCGTCTCGCCGCCGTCGGCCGACGGGCTGGGGGCGTGCACGCCGGGTCAGATCGCGCTGCATTCCAGCAGCGATCCGACGTGCCCGGACAACGCGAAGGTGGGGTCGATGACGATCAAGACCCCGCTGCTGGAAGAGCCGCTGTCGGGCTCGGTCTACCTCGCGACGCCGCACGACAACCCGTTCAACTCGCTGATCGCGATCTACCTGGTCGCGAAGGGCCCGGGCGTGACGATCAAGCTCGCGGGCGAGGTCAAGCCGAATCCGGTCACGGGTCAGCTGGAGGCGACGTTCACCGATCAGCCGCAGCTGCCGTTCTCGGATCTGCACCTGGAGTTCTTCGGCGGGCCGCGCGCGCCGCTCGTGCTCCCGAGCCAGTGCGGGACGTACAGCAGCCATGTCGTGCTGACCTCCTGGAGCGGCAAGACGGTCACGTCCGACCCGAGCTTCGACGTGACGTCGGGCCCCGGCGGCGCGCCGTGCGGCTCATCCGGATTCTCCCCCGGTTTCAGTGCCGGTACGGACAACCCGGTTGCGGGTGCCGACAGTAGCTTCTTGCTGCGTCTGACGCGTGGCGATCGGGATCAGGAGTTGAGCAGCCTGGCGGTCAATATGCCGGCGGGTTTGTTGGGGCGGATCGCGAGCGCGGTGTTGTGTCCTGGTGGTCCGGCGAATGCTGGGGTGTGTGGGGATGGTTCGAAGATTGGTGGTGTGACGGTTGGTGCTGGTGCTGGTGCGGATCCGTTTTTCATCACGAGTGGGCGGGTGTACATCACGGGTGCGTACAAGGGTGCGCCGTATGGGTTGTCGATTGTGGTGCCGGCGGTTGCGGGTCCGTTCGATCTTGGTGATGTGGTGGTGCGGGCGGCGATCTTCGTGGATCGGGCGACGGCGGCGTTGAGGGTGGTCTCGGATCCGTTGCCGACGATTTTGCAGGGGATTCCGTTGCAGGTGCGTGATGTGCGGGTGTCGATCGACAAGCCGCGCTTCATCGTCAACCCGACGAGCTGCGCGGTCAAGCACGTCGCCGCGACG
>Ga0070712_100000040_pt1 | contig 67016 bp, 99 predicted proteins | sample LARL81metaG_FD_71396 | JGI IMG/M metagenome (GOLD analysis project Ga0070712, IMG submission 71396) | Corn, switchgrass and miscanthus rhizosphere microbial communities from Kellogg Biological Station, Michigan, USA - LAR L8-1 metaG | ecosystem: Host-associated > Plants > Roots > Rhizosphere ...
ATGACTATTTCCCTAAGCCTATCGGTTACTTTATTTACGTCGAGTCCGAACTCGAAACCGGCCGTCGATCGTTGTGATACTTCTGTGGTCATTATGTCCTCCTAAAGAAAAAGGCGACACCCGTTAGGATGCCGCCTTCCCCATGATGAACTCAGTCCATCCTAGTTTGAGCAGCGCTCAATCGTCTTCGAGCAAGTCGTTTTCCTCGAGCGCCTCGACGACCGCGGCCACCTTCTTCGGCAGCTTCTTGATCTTGTCGAGATCCACGTCGAGGTCGTTGTCGTCGATCACGGTCTGGAGTTCGTCCTCGTCCATGTCTTCGATGTCGTCCTTGTCGTACTTCTTCTTCGACTTGGACTTCCCCTTGTCCTTGGACTTCTTACCGTCGTCCTTGTCCTTCGACTTGCCCTTGTCCTTCGACTTGTCCTTCTTGGACTTCTCTTCGGGTTCGTCCTTGGACTTCTTTCCCTTATCCTTGCCCTTGTCCTTCGACTTCTTCCCCCTGTCGGCGTCGTCATCGTCCTTGGACTTCTTGCCCTTGGACTTCGACTTCTTGTCGTCGCCTTCGTAGTCGTCCATCGACGTGAAGTCGGTCATCTTGTACTGCCGCTTGCCGTTGTAAGTGTCCGGCGTGAAGACACCGACGACCTCCAGATCTACCAGTTCCGAGAGATCGATGTCCATCTCCTCCTCGGGAACCTCGACGCCCATCGCGGTGAGCAACGCGTGGAGTTTCCACAGGCTGTTCTCCTGGAGCGGGCAATAGAACCAGGCCTTGGCGCCCTCGAACTCGCCGGCGGTCACCTCGAAGGTGAACTCGATCTGCTCGTTGCCGGCACTCGATTTGCCCGAGACCGCCTCGATGCACTTCAGCGGATAGTCGCCTTCCTTGTTGATGCGAGTCTTGCTCTCGACATCCTTGAAGTTGACTTTTACCGAACCGCTTTTCTTTGCTGCACGACGTGCCATACTATTCTCGTCCTTTCACTATCTTACGTAACTTCCGGAAGTCGGGATCTTCGATGAAATCAGGAGCCTCGATCCCCTTGGGCTTCCTGATCTTTGTCGTGTAGACCTCATTCGGGCCCACCCGCAAACAATAAATCTTCTTTATTTCTTTGGTCGTCTTCTTCGTCTTCTCATCTTTGATCTTGGTGACCTTGATGCGAATGAAGGTGTTGCCAACGATGTTGACGCTGGCGCATAGGTCCTTGTTGACTGAAGGCATTAACCTTGTCCCGACCTCGGGAGCAAGTTGATCCATGCCGTCGTCTTCTTCGTCACCCGCGTTGAATACCCGATCCTGTGCGATGAAGACGATATTCACATCTTCCAAGGCACGAAAGTCCATGATGACCTTGATGAGCTCGCCGGCAATATGTCCCCAGTGTTGGCGTGTCAGCGTCCCGAAGTCTCCGGGCTTCTTGCCCTTCAACTTGACCTTTTGCTTCTCGACAAGCTCACGAACTAGGATACCCTGAAGCTGCGTCATCGTATCGAGGACGACAGTCTTGTAGGGTAACTTGCCTTTACTCGCTCGTTTGTGCAGCCAGAGGAGTTGCTCGAGAAGATCGTCGCTGGTCGTGATGTCCACCGCATCGATACCTTCGACATCGCTGATCGACTCTTCGCCGTTGTCGTTGATGTTGAGGTAGAGCATCGGCTTCGGGTAAGTCGCAGCGAGTGTCGTTTTCCCGGTACCCGATTTGCCGTAGAACGCCGAGTCCATCTTACGTTGAATGTCGGCTACCGGCTTTGACCGAGGTGCGCGGTCCTCTTTGCGAATTGTGGTCGCCATGTTTCAGTGATCCTTCGGGGTAGATTAACGTTATATCACCGCGGGTCGGTGAACGCAACACTTTAATCCTCGGTTTGGTCGCGATCAGTCGATTTATGGCTCAAATCTTCGCTCTGGTAATCGCGTTTCATTAACCACTCGATGTCTGATCCGGTCGCCTCGGCCTTGCACAGTTCTCGGTAGTCGCAACTGTTGCATTGGAAACCTATGTTCTGGTCTTTCTTTTTACCGAAGTTGTCCTGGATCTCTTTGGCGGTATCAACAAAGTCGTCCCAGATATTATCCACGATCCGAGGCTTGATCGGACTGTAGAGTCGGATGAACCTGTTCTTCCGGTTTGTTTCAGCATCCGTCAGCATCTTCTTGAAGTCGGCCTTCTTGTGACCTTCCTGCTCGATCCATGCACGAACTCGGGTCGGCAGCGTATCAATGCGAGCCTGGGAGATGCGCCCTGTGGCGGTAAGTTCACCGGGAACGTTGCATGGCTTACTACTGATGTAATCCCACAGGATCCCGTCAATCGAGGGAAAGCCCATCTCTTCTAGTGCGCGGAAATAAACCGCGGCCTGAACTGAGCGCCAACGGTCGCTTTCGCTGGGCATCCGACTGAACGTCTTATGCTCGATGAGCCACTTCATCTTCTTCGACTTAGCGATCATATCGATCTTGCCGGTGAACCATAGACCTTCACCAAGTTCGATCCGAAACTCATGCTCTGATGCTCGGCCCTTGTGTTCTATCGGTTTGAGCGTTCCCTCCCAATAGTCGAAGTAGTCTTCCATAATGAAACCGATGTCGGCAAGAATGTTACCATACATCTCACGTTCCTTGCGGAACATGGGACCTAGGTTCTTCTCATACTCCTTGAGTACCTTTCGCCACTTCTTGCCTTCAGCCTGTGCCTCGACAACTTCGTGAACGATGCCGCCGAACATCAGCGGGCGGCTGCGTTTCTTCTTTTGGATCCCAAGCACAAACTTGTTATGGAATGCACGACGGCAATTTCGCCAAGTCTTTACCTTCGACTGACTGATGTTGATCTGGCCGTCAGACGTTAGAACAGTTGAGTGGTCATGGCCCGGTGCTTGATTGTGACCTATGCCGGCGCGTGCTGCCGCGATCTCCGTTGGGTTTTGTCGTGTTTGGGCTTCTTTTGCTTTGCGATCTCTTCTGCGATCTTTAACTGTTCTTCCAGCCATTTGCTCAATCCTTTTCCTTGTGACCATGCCCCGATCTTAGCTTCGGCTTCAATCGGTACACTCAATTCAATCTCAAAGTCTTCGAGTAACGAGGGATGACTCATGATCTCCAATCCTCGTTTATACACATACTCGACCATATCGTTGCGAACCTCGATCAGCACAGCGTCATGAACTGTGCCGACAAGCCTGAACCAATTCCTGCTGAACTCCTCACGCATCTGAAGGGCGGCCATCAAGTTCAACTCATTGGCGAATGACTGTACTGGGCTGTTAATCGCTTGCCGTTGAGCTTCTCTGCGTTCAGGAGTGTCACGACCCCCTTGTGCAGCCGGTAGTCTACGTTTTCTACCAGACAGGCTCCGGACGTATCCATTAATCTGGGCAAACCTACGTTGCTTATCGTGCCATTTAGGAAAGGCAGGATAGAGCTCGAAGAAAGCTTCTCGAGACGCCTGTGCTTCATCATCGCTAACGTCCACTCCGTAGTTGTCGCGGGCATACATCTTGAACTTCTTCCACCACATGCCGTAGAGGTAGCCGAAGTTGATTGCCTTTGCTTTCTTGCGGGTTTCACCCCAGTTGATGAAGGCTTCTTTGAGATCCTGAGTCTCCTTCCACTCGTCAACAACTCGCTTGGCTTCATCACCGCCGATGCCAAGGATATACTCGATGGCATCACTGTAATTCATTTTCTCGCCGCTGTGCAACTTAGCGGTTTTGATTACTTCCTTTCGATAGGCGGCACCACGTTCAATTTCGCGAATTGCAGTTTGCCAATGAGGGTCGCCCCCTTCATTGAAGACTCGCAACAGATTGTGCTCATCAGCGAGCTCAGCGGCAATCCGGAGCTCGATCTGCGAGAGATCCATCTCGATGAGGGTCCAACCGAGCGCCGCCGATATAAGAGATCTGATGCGAGGATCGCGAGGAACTTGCTGGAGGTTTGGATGCTCACAGGAAAGTCGGCCTGTAACAGTTCCATGAAGTTTGAAGACCGGATGCAGTCTTCCGGCAACGTCAATGTAAGGTCTCCAACCTTCAATGAAAGCAGAGAGTTGTTTCTGAGCTGCTCTAACTCGGAGAAGGTCACCGACCATGGGATGGTCAATTCGAAGTAAGACGCTTTCACTAACACTGTTCTTGCCTCCCTTCGTTTTATCGACGGGCTTGATCTTTAGGACGTTAAAGAGCAGGTCGCCTAGCTGATCGGCGCTGCCCCAGTTAATCTTCCCAGTCTTCTTATCGACCAGCTTTGCTTTACCGGCCCACTTCTCCAGTTTACCCAACGCGTCGGCGAGCTCTTCCCGAAGGTATGCTTCAGCCTCATCCATCTTATCCAGATGAATGAATACGCCTTGGTACTCAGCCTCAATGAACAGCTTGATACAGGGAACCATGATGAGATCATGGACTCGCTTGACATCGTGGTCTTCATCGAGACCGTCCTTCAACGGCTTACGCAAAGCACGAGTGTAATAGACGTCGTGCGCCGCGTATTTAGCGTTCTTCGGAGACCACTCAGTTTTGTCCTTACCCCCGATATCCCAGTCCGCCGCGCCCAGCATCATCTGTGCAAGATACTTCAGGCCGTGAAAATCATTCTCGTCGAGCAGGAAGTGCGCGAGCATCGTGTCGAATGCCACAGTCCACTTGACACCAAACCTGACAAGCATCCACAGGCAATCGAACTTGCCATTGTGGAAAATCATCTTGCAGTATTTGCGGATACGGATCGTCGTTAGGCGAACGATCTCTTTCAAATCCTTCGGCGACCAGATCCCCGCAGTCTCCATGGGAACAACCCATTGTCGCTTCTTGCAGCCGAACTGCATGGCGACGACGCGCGGTAGGTTATTCGATCCGTGAGTGCCCTTGTGCTGTGCGAGCAGTTCCTTCGAAGCACGACCTGACTCGATCAACTCATCCTGCATCGTGGTAAACGGATAGAGTCGCGAGGTTTCAAGGTCGGCGGATACCCAACCCGACAGGTCCTTGAGCATCGCTTTCACCTTGGGCCAGGTGTCTACGATGTGATAGTCTAGTTCACGTTCTTCGGGAATACCCCCGAAGTCAACGCATTCCCTTAGTCTCTGTATATCGCCCTGGATGACATCGATCCATTTCTCGTCATGGAGAGCGATGTTCGGGTGTAGAAGCGGGAGTACGACTCTTTTATCTCTTTCGATCGGCTTTCCTCGTAGCTTTGTGATGCCTTGTTGGTCGAGGAAAGCTTGGCAAGGAGTGTTCCCAAGTAGGACGACATATTTAGGATCCTTCTTTTCGAGCCGTTGCATGAATGCCGACTTGGCATTCTTAATCATGGTCTTGGTTACATTCTTGCCTTCGGCCGGTGCATTCTCCAGAACGTTTGTCCACCGAAAGTCTGACTCTTCGAAGCCACACTTAAGCATGGCCTCCATGAGTATCTTCTTGGCGCGGGGATTGATCTCGTCGTGTTCGCCTACGACAGTGATTTGCTTTCGGCTCACGGTAGTTCTATGACCTCATGCGAGAAATACTCAACAATATAGCCCGCTGGGGTGATAATGTAAACGCCTATATTCTTGTCCTGGAGTTTTTCGAGATGGCCATTGACTCGATAGAGTTTCTCGAAGAACACCCGATCGATCAGGCCACAGGAGATGATCCGGTCGACGCACTCCTCGCAAGGACTGTCAGTGCAGTAGAGGTCGAACGCACTTTTCTTGGGGTGGTTCGGCTTGAATACCTCGAGCAATGCATCGATGGCATTAGCCTCAGCGTGTAACGTCCCGCAGTTGCCCGGCACAATACCAGGACAGTGATTGCCGGCGCAGTGAGGTAGACCGGCCGCTGCTCCATTCCAGCCGATACTGACAGGCACCTTGCGATTGCGCGTTATGATAGCGCCGACGTTCAAACGATGACAGGTGGAGCGTTTAGCCGCCACCTTCGTCATCTCCATGAACATAACTTCTCGCGATATCCTACCCATCACTGCTTCCCGAACAGCATTATGAAGTCATTGCGGAAAATATGAAGACTGCCGATCTGCATAAGAAATTTCCCGGGTCGAATGTCGTCCCACCGCGCGTCGAGAGAACGGAGTCGATCAAGGACCCAGAGAAGTAGCCGGGCGGTAAGGTACAGGTCATCACGGAAATGCCGCACGAAGTCGCAACTTCGGATATGGTAATTGATGTCAAGTCTTCCGTCGCGCATAAGAAAGTGGTATCCAATAGTACACGGCGCACGCTTCGAACCACCCCCCGTATCCTCGGGAAACCATACCGGAAGATAGGCCTGACGGGTAAGGGGATCCGCGGATAGTAGGGATACCACGTCATTGAGGTCACCGTACTCATAGAGGATGCCCTTGTGAGGGGTGTCGGTATCCAGGTCTGTGAGTCTGATCCCATAATCATCGGCGGTCCCAGTGGGTTCGGTAACGTGCCCGGCATACTTCGGCCAATATCGTTCCATATAGTTATGATTGAATTTGCCTCGTTCATCCAAGAACGTAGCGGCACTTTTTCCGTACGGCCAGTTCTGCCACTCTTTTCCGGGATTGATCGGGAACCCACAGACTCTCTCCTCGAAATGGTCGTCAGCCCAAGGCAGGTTGGGTTTGATATCGTCCTGCAGCGTACCAAGCGTTCCGCCGATTGCTGTGCTGGGAACCATCATCTCATCCATACTCACCCCGAAAGAGACGTGAGCGACTTCGTGCGTAGCCATCTCGGGACGAGCACTGATATCGGATCCTTGCCACTTGTCAGTGTGTACGATCTTGCTTCGATATTGAAGCAGATGCGAGGCCTGCGTAATGGCCTGATTGAAAGTGTCGAACAATACGGGCTTCATTCTTCGTCCTCCTCGGGTTCTTGATAATCGTTGCGATGACCGGGGTGGTTATCGCGAAGGTATTTGGTCAATTTCTTTCGAAGCCTTCCTTTGATGCGGTTGTCGGCGTCCATCTTCACTCGAAGCGCCTGTGCGAACTTGGCGATCCCGCGGTAGTGTTCTTCGCATAGGTATCTTGCCGTCCACTTAATTATCCACTCGTAGAAATACTTATCCCTTACCTTGATCGCCTCAAGCTCAGCGATAGGGTCAGCCATGTGAGGGATGGCGGTAACAAAATACTGAGGATGCACAGTGATGTTGGCAAAGTGGCAGGTAAGCCCCAGAAAATCCATACCAGAAAAATCAAAGTCCCTGAGCAAGACATCCCGAATAAAAACCAAGTCAGCAGGAAACTTCTTAAGAAGTTCCGTTGTTCGGTAGAATACGTCAATGAAGTACGCACCGTTCTTTCCTCCTTTGACCTGAGTGATTACCACCGACTGCAAGCAAGGCCCCATTACTGAGGCCCGCTTCGACTTCTTGATAGCATCATTCTTGACGAAGTGGTTGTAGCAGGTGAAGCCCACAGATCCGTAGGACGTCTTTGACCTACGAAGTTTCCAGAGTGTCAACGCGGCTTCGATGCTTTCCTCATGGACATAAAGTCTTTTGAGGTGAGACATCTTTGCGCCAGTATAACCGGCATCCTCAAGGATGAGTGGATCTTTATGATCCCATAGGTCATCAAATCGTATGGATTTCCCCCGAATAATTTTGCGACAACCTGAATAGAAGTCAGCCTTACGACGTGACAACTTCAAGACCTCTTTGATCCACTCATCCTTCATGTTATGCGTTTAATCCATCACCGATATAACCGGTATCAATGATCTTACCCGAGTTGTCGGCCAGGTGCTGCGTAGCCTCGGGATGAAAGATCTCATCGAAGATCGCGTTATCTTGAACGAGGTCGCGATGATCCGGTGCTTGCCAACCGGCGGGCTTCCGAATGTCATACTTGACTTCACGGCCGCTATCCTGTGCGCCTGAGTCGTCAACAGCTCGAACCTTCGCCATGTTAGCCGTGACGACCCGTCGCCAAGCCTCGTAGAAAGCTCTACGACCGAACTGCAAATCCGCGGTGCCCAGTATCACCCAGGCAGCATCGGCAAGAGCATCGAGTTGAAGCTCGAGGATATTGATGATATCTCGACGATCCTTGCGCTCAATGGCGTCGAGCAATTTCGGGTACTCATCCCGGTATTCGCCGGTCTCCTCGTCGTGGAACTTGACGCGGAAATCATGGAGGTCGGCCGGTAACATGCGGGGCTTACCAAGATATTCCTGACCGAACTTGGCATGGAATGCCGAGACATCGCCGATGAAGTCCGGGAAGTCATGATCCCGAATGTGGAGGCCTCGAGTCACGGCTTCGGCCTGTGCCTTGAGAACAGTCTTGATCCAGCTCGTTTCTCCGATGGTCAATCGGCTATTCTGGAGCGGCCCCGCACTGACGAGCATATAACGAACGTCGCCGGCGTCCCCGTGTTGGAAATTAAAGGCAGCAACGACTTCATCATCCTTGTCGGTCAAGGTAACCGAGGAGTTTTCGATACCTTGTGGCGTGAAGCGTTGACCCCATCGCTCAAGACTGGTCCAGAACATCATGCCTTCATCGTTTCGGTAAGCAACACCGGGTACCCATTCTCCGTCGAACTCACTCTTGCCAAGCTGTTCGCCGATGTAGTGATAGAAGCCGCCATCCACATGGCGATGCGTCGGTAGAAACGTCATCGATCTTTCCTTATGCTTGAGTGTATTGTTGATAGAAGTAGACGGTCGCGATTAGCTGATCCATGTCGTCGCCGATACGATAGCAGAAGTGGGCATACTGTGCAGCCCACAGGCGATACTCCTGCAACAGGTTGTTATACTTCTCGTTGACCATCTTCATGTGGTCAGCGGTATCATGATCTTTCTCGACATGACCGTCGAGACCTCGTTGCTGCGCATCGCAGTAGATCAGGATGGGTTTGGCCTCATAGAAGATCATCTGACGACCAGGTGTAATAGGATCACCCTCGAGACGAAACTTACCATATATCGCATTCGATACCACAGGATGCCTGACGAAGATCGTTCGTTCCATGTTTGCGTACCCGTCCACGCGAGCATTTATTTCGTCGTCCGACCGCGGTGGCCCTTCACTTTCTTGCACACGCATGGTCATATACTCGCCGAACGCTCGGGCCAGCGTCGACTTGCCGGAGTTGTCCATACCTTCAATTACAATCATCGTAGAGTGCCCCTGTTTTACGATTGGCGTTGACCGTTAAATGTTTTGACAATATAATCCGGGACTCACGCCGCTGTCAACCGGGGTAAAAATGGGCAGTCTCAAAGATTTCTATAGCGTTAAAGCAGCGGCGGAGATAATAGGCATAGAGTATATGGCCTTGCATCAACGCATTCATCGAGGAACGGTGGAAGTGGAACGACCGGGAGATAATATCGTTCTCATCAAAAGAGAGGAAGTACATAGGCTCAAAGAAATCGAACGTCTCAAGAAGGAGACGTCCGAGTGAGCGTCATTACACAGATCTGGAAAAATCAACCAGGCAAGTTCTTCTGCATCTCAACAAAATCCGCGGGGGCTAAATGGAAAGATAATTTCTTTTCTCCCGAGGAGTTCGGTGAGATCAAGGCTTTCCTCAAGGATAATAGCGACAAGGACATATACTTCTGCCCGCACGGATTTAATCGCCGGTCTCGGTCAAAGACTGAAGCGGTAATACCCAACCTACTGTGGGCTGACCTCGACTTCTCCGATCCCCGGGACAGGCGATTGTTCAAAGGACTCAAGCCAACCTACGCTTTCGAGTCATCGCCGGGCAGGTTCGTCGGCCTGTGGGAATTAAAGGAACCGATGACCGAGTCGTTAAACCGTCGACTCACCTATCACCTTGAGGCTGACCATGGGGGGTGGGACCTCACACAGGTCCTTCGCTTTCCCGGTACCCGAAACTTCAAATATAAAACTCAACCTGTTGTCCGAGTCCTGTGGGATGACGGGGCTAAGTACTCGATCAAACGTATCGAAGCAATCGTTCCTCAAGAGGATGAGGATGACACCGAGGGGGGTGAAGATCTCTCACCCTCCGAAGTATTCGAAGAGTACCAGGGAAAGATGCCGCGTTGGCTTCGTCGTGAACTCATGGCGAAGAAAACTCACGGTCGTGCTGATCGCAGCGAGATGCTTTGGAAGCTTGAGAATGCCTGCATCGAATGCGGCATGTCGCTTGACGAGGCTTTTGCTGTCATCAAGAACAGCGTATGGAATAAGTTCGCGGGTCGTCGCAATGAAGACACGCAGCTCCGCCGGGAGCTTAACAAGATCGTACAAGAAAACTTCAAGCAGAAACCTAAAGGCGCCAACAAACGCCATATGAAATCCGATGAAGAAGAGTCTCGTGAAGAGAAGACTCAAAACAATTTCATCAAATTCGAGTCGATGGACGACGTCCAACAAGAAAAGCTAGACTTCCTGTGGAAACCATACCTTGCACGGGGTGAGGTGTCAATCCTCGAAGGTGATCCGGGATTAGGTAAATCTTATCTTGCACAGATGGTTGCCGGTAGCATTGCGACGGGTCGTAGGATCCCGTCCCCTTATAAGGGTCAACCGAGGGTGACAGGCCCTATCGTTTACTTCGACATGGAGAACTCCGCCGGTACTGTAACAAAGCCCCGGCTCAGTCAAAACGGGTTCACTGACTTTGCTGGTCGTTACAACGTCGTGCAGCAACCTTTCAGCATCGATGATGATGAAGCATTGGATTATATCTATGAAGAGCTTGAAGCTATCCAGCCGAGCCTTGTTGTCTTCGACACACTTAACACATACATCGGACGGGCAGATACTCATAAGGCTTCCGAGGTTGCCCAAGCCTTCGGCATGTTCATGCAGATCGCCAAAGACTTCAACTGTTCGGTACTTGTATTGCGACATCTTACGAAAGGGTCAGGTCCAGCGATATATCGTGGGCAAGGATCCGTGTCTTTCGGTGGATTGGCCCGAGTAGTTATGGTTGTGGGTGTTGATCCTGAAGATACTGACACCCGCGCTGTAGCAATCGTGAAGATGAACTTCGCTAAGCCACCACAGGCGATGACGTTCCGCATTGAAGAACGACCGAAAGGAGCATCTGAGTTTGTCTGGGGAGACTATGTTAATCTATCTGCTCAAGAAATTCTCGATGCTTCGGCACAGGCTCGTCAAGAAGGTAAGCAAGGACAGGGTATCCAGGATGCGATGGAGTTCCTGGAGTCGACAATCACTGATGCAGCTGTAGAGCTGGAGAAACTGTATAGGATGGGTGAGAAGCGAAGCATATCTAAGAAGATGCTTGATCGTGCTGCTTCTAAGATGAACGTCGAGAAAAAAGTCAAAGGACGCAAAGAAAACCGCGTCGAGAAGTGGATCATCAACAGCAAAGCAGCCAAAGAATAAGGCCGCCCCGCGTAATTGCGAAGCGACCTCGGTTCAGAACTGGGATAACACGCGAGGATCAATAGCTACGGCCAAGTCATTGGAACGACGCTCCCTAGTTAATCATGCCTGATGCGGAATTGCAATCGGGCAGCGCCGGCGCCGCGGCCGACCAGGCTGATCGAGATATAAAAATCAAGTACCGTCATCTGACGGCCGGTAGCCGAATGGCTAGCCACGATAGTGAGAGTGCATTGGAGTTTCTCCTTCACGTTGTCGATTAACGTTCGACACCTTTATAATCGCGCATCGCGTGCTACCTGTCAACTTCATTATTCTTGACTTTTATTTCCGTAGAGTGGCATATGGAAGTTGACACCATCAGTGGCAAGTGGTAACGTCGATTTGCGTCATCAATGACGTGTCTCAGACTGGAGAAAATCAATGGCGAATGACCTCGCGAAGCTTAATAGGCTTCGTGTCAACGCCGGGAAACCGGAACTCAAATCTTGGAAGGCATCCCAAGCGAAGCTCGATGCCGCGGTGAAGGTTTTGACCGACGCCGGCCACCTCGATGTCTTACCGGGGGCTAACACCGAAGCGAAAGCCGAGACGCCCGATCCCGTTGTTGCTGCAGCTCGACAGGAACCCGATGCACCGCCGTCCCTATCCGAAAGCGCGCTGTCCAAGAACATCTCAACACCGGCCAAACCCGAGGAAAAGGCGACTACTCACGTCAAGGCTCATCTCGCACGTGGCCTCGACACCGACGGGTATGCTCGGCATTCTCGTGAACGGGTCCGCGACCTGCGCGAGGCCGAGAAGAGGGCGAAGAAAAAAGTCAAGCTGTCCGACGAGGACAAGAAGCAGATCAAAGATGAAGCCGAAGCTCGCGGCAAGGTCGATCCCAAGAAGGATCCTGTAAAGGCCGCTCGTCAGCAAAAGCATATCGCTGACAAGAAAGCTGCGCGTCAGGCCACCGGCAAGACGACAGCCAAGCAGGTCAATGCCAACGAGACTACTGTGGCGGATATCGCCCGTGACCTCGGCATCGACCCCAAGGTCGCCCGCGCCAAGCTTCGTCGCCACGAGGACAAGCTGACCAAGCTTCACACCAAGGGTCAGGATCGCTGGACATTTCCGAAGACCGCGGCTTCGGACATCAAGAAAATTCTGCAGGGAGCAAAGTAAATGTCGACCAAAGCAAAGCGCAAGACTCGCGGCGATCTTCAACTGGAAGCCGAGAGCAAGAAGAAACTCCGGGCCGAGTTCGGTCTGGATTTCAAAGGATCGAAGATCTATCAGAACTTGCCCGCGCAACTGCAGCCCAGCGACTACCATATCTTTCATCAACAGATGAAGAAGCTTCGTCGGCAAACGCGCAAACGCTGAAGAATGTAACGGCATCGAGGAGTTGCGTTATGGCTCCTCGTGTCGTATTGTCATAACATCGCAATTACGCGATGGAGGAATATATGGCTACCGTAATCAATACGCCCGACGGTATCAAGCGATACCAGGCGTTATGCGCGAAGCAAGGGCTCAAAGCCATCAAGCTCGGCCTGCGCATCAACACCGCCTACACCCCGAAGAACTGTCGCTTGATGGCTGAGAAGCTGACGGGCAAGAAGTTCAAGGCGCGGGACTACGACGGCATGATTGCCGCGCTCGAGGAGTTCATCGCATGAACGACAACATCGAAGATATCAAGCGCAAGATTACAGCGCTGTTGGCGAAGGCCAATAACACGGCTGCGACCGAAGCGGAAGCCGAAGCTTTCAACAAGAAAGCTCATGAGCTTATGGCCAAGTACAATGTGGCTCGAGCCGACCTCGACGCGAAGGCGCCGGCCGAACGAGTTCATCTCGAATTGACTGTGCAGCTCCGACCTTGGTCGCAGTATGTCTTGGGAGGCATCACCAAGCTTTATTACTGCACCTACTTCAGCCAAAAGCTGGATCACAAGGGGCGACAACACAAGATTACCATCGTCGGCGAGAAGCAGAACGCCGCGGTCTGTCATGCTATCATGGTCATGGTCTTGCGTTCAATCCAACAAGCGGCTCGCGCTGCCGGCGATGGTCGCTCGTTTATGACCGGGGCGGGGATGACGGTCGCAGCTCGATGCGCTGAGATGTATTCGGCAACTCACACCACCCTGACCAGCGGTGTCGGCGCCGAGCCTCATCGTCTCGAGCACAATCGAGAAGCCAACGCTCTTGTCTCCCTGGCCGCGGGTGAACGCGAAGGAAATACGGAATACATCCAGAAGACACTCGGCATCAATCTCGGGGTTCGTCGGTCGAGAGGCGCACAGGTCAATGATGCAAGCGGCTTTAGCCGGGGCGTTGCTCACGGCAAGACTGTTCAACTACGTAGGAACTTGCTAGCATAAGCAAGAAATGATGAGTTGCGTTAAGGCGTTATTCGTCGTAACGTAACTTCATCGCAATTACGCGATAATAGGAGTTATGAAATGAGTATTCAGTCACTCGATGATCTTCCCGCCTCGGATTACAAGAAAGCTGAGAAATCTATCAAGGCTTTCCGATCAGGCAAGATCGATGCTGATTGTCTCTACGACGACCTCAGCAACCTCGGCTTGAACTCGGAATATGTAAGCGAGTTCGTTCAGCTCGAGGAACAAATCGAAGCGGGGGAGATCTGACATGGCGGGCTCATTAACCTGGCCGATTGACGAAGCTTTCAAGGCGATGACCGCACAGGCGGTTGCCAACAAGGCTCCAGTCAAGTTCGTCAAGGATCAAGGTGTCTACCTGATGGCTTTCGGAAAGAAGCCCAAGGAGAACAAGATCATCTATGCCAAGGGTTTCGATCCCAACAAGGTGGCTTTCGATGACTGGTATGACAAGGCGCATAGCGTCTGTGGCGGGGACGACTTCGCCGAGGACATACCGACGGCCTTCCTTGAGAAGCTCATCGCCAAGGGCTCGAAAGGTTTCCGTATCAAGCTCACCTCGAGGAACATGACTATGGAGGAAGTGTGATGATCGGCCGGGAGATATTCGCCGCGGCAAAGGAGAACCTCGAGAGCAAGTCGGATCGTCAGGTTCGTCTCGATTTCTTAGCCGCTCGACGGTGGTTCGGGTGGGGCGATCTTGGTAAGAATTATGACGAACCGACCCGGGCGGGTCAGGTCGAAGCAATTCTCGGCGCAGACCCTGTAGTTGTTGAAGGCGGAGCTTTTGACTTCTGGGCATCTCGGGGGATCATATCCAAGCGCCGACTCAAGGCTTGGCGCAACAGCGATGAGGGGTTCTACTGATGAGCTACGTTTTCTACATCACGGGACAGCGACCGAAGGACGAACACCGCCGGGCCTATGTGCCGGTCATCAAGGACAGCCACAACAGGTATGCTCGATGGTTCCTGTCTTACTTCCTCAGGGGTCAGGAATATATCCGTCAAGGCAATACTTTGATCTTGACCAATGGCGACCGTCTGCGATGCGACCGACTCGATGAGCTACTGCCGTTGATCCCGGAGCCAGACTTTCATCACCTGAAGCCTGAGGATCATCAGCGTATCTTATCCTTCAAACATGGCATATGGGAAGAACAATCGACACCCAAGACCATAGACACCATCACTGGTCCCGAGCTGGCAACCGTGATCGATCAAACGACCGCCCGGGTGACACGAGCGACACGTCCCGACGGTTATGTCACGATTACCGACCTGTGCGTCGCCTCAGGAGTCCTGCCGAGCGATGCGCGAGCGATCCTACGAACGTCAGGACGAGAAAAACCGCCGTACGGCTGGGCGTTTGCACCAGAGGAGATACCGATCATTAAGAAATTGGTGGGCATCAGGTAGTTGATTGCGGAACCTGTATCGTTCATAATTCACGCAATCGCAATCACGCGATGGAGAACATAATGTCAAGGCCCATGTTATCTTTGAAGGCTCCCATCACTCGATGGAGAGTAGAGACCGCACAGATGGTGCGGATGCCTCAGGAAGTCGAGGCGTTGTCGCTCGAGGTATTACGCGAGCAACTACAATGCTATGCGGATACGTATCGAACGCGACCAGGCTTCCCGCCGCTCGGCTTGCTCACGTTTCGCTACGAGACCGATAATCGTCTTCGCGTGAAGGTTGTTCACGCATACTTCACGGGTCGGGACAGGAAGCTCAAGCGCTTCGCTCGTCTGCGGAGGACGTGATCGTGGAAAGGTATGAAGACATCGAGGAATACCGAGGGTATGTCCTCATGGTTGATCGTCTTCGTGAAGATCATCCCTGGTTCGAGGTATGGTTCTCGGACGGCACTACGGTCATCCCGGAAATCAGTCGCTTCTGCTTCAACTGGACTCAGGCACGGTTCAATTGGTTGATCGACCACGCATTCCCATCAGCACCCGTGGTTCACTCACCCCTCGGCGATATCCATGTACCTTGGTCCAATCGAACGATTGACCTTGCGAGGGGAGCATCCGATGCCGAGACCTCGTAAGGTTGTCACGACTAAGATTGATGCGGTAGAGCTGCATAGCTCGGCGATCCAACGGGCCATAAAGCTGCATAGTCCGTTCGAGATAGTTGCCGGTGATCTTGTAGGTCGTGATCCTGATGTTTACTGCGTAGTTTATACTGCGCCGCTCGGGGGTGATCGCAAAGTCATGGCCGAGCGGACTGTGCGAGCTAATGCAAAGACCCTACGAGACATGCTTAGCGAAGCATGGGCGGAGGGCATGTGGTCTTCGGGCAGAACATAACAGTTGACGTGTAGACGCCATCGTCGCATTATGTATGTGTCCATGCAATGACGCATGACATAAACGGAGAATGTCCATGAACGTCCGTGAATACTTTCAGATGAGGATGTCGCCTGTCTGCGGCGGTGCTATCATCTTTCTCGACAAAGTCCACCCGAACAATGATCCCAAGGATCATACCACATTCGGTGAGATCCTCGCAACAATGCCTGCCGACTCGCCCTGCGGCACGGAATGCATCAGCGCTATCGACAACGCGGCTGCCGTATGTCAGGATATCCGTAACGCGTTCGGTGATGACAAGACTCGCTTGTTCGAGAACGTCGTCTACGCCAACCTTCGCACGCTCTCGTGCTTCATCTGTGGATAAGGAGAAATACTGATGTCCGACAAGTCGTATGTTCTGTCCGAAGAGCTTCGAGCCGAGCTCATGTCAATCCTCGAAGATGTCTATGAAGGCTATCAAGGCGTATCGGGTCCACCCATCCCAATTGAAACCTTGATGGGCATCTTCAGAGAACCCATCACCCTCGACGTTCCCATCATTCCGTGGCTGTCGCCGCCTTTCACCGATGAAGATCGTAGCCGCATGATCCAAGACGTCATGAGCGAGATTCAAGATACTCTCAAGGGGGTTGCCGAGCATATGCTCGACGGCTATGAGTTCTTGGAGCTCGTCGGCTATGCTTCGCCTTACGATGTCGATGAGCTTGTCCGCATGCTTCAGCATCTCGACAATACTGAAGAATTGTACGTCACAGGTGAGTTCTTACGCGAGTCTGGAGAAGATGAAGATGACCTGCCCGGTCAGCTCGATTTCGCCAAGCGTATGGGCCTCATCAACGAAGAAGAGACTGAGCTCACGGAGCTTGGCAAGGAATTTGTCAAGGAACGCATATAGCATGTTGAAGTTGACATGAGCAGCTTAACGCGCGATTGTATGTGATCGCAATAACGCGATGGAGACTTGAAATGCGTTCGTTCAGCTATGTCCTCTTGATGGTCCTTTCCTTCGTCGTCTTCGGCGCGCTCCTTGAGGTTGTCGCCACGACGGTTCAGGCCTCGATTGATCGTTCCGCGGCGATCATCGATAACTCGACTTCGCGGTAAGGAGTAACCCATGAGTCATATCAGCCACGAGGTAGCGTCGGCTATCTCGAATAAGTTTTTCTCGGAACATACGCCGGTGACCTCACAACCCGCACAGGATCGGGTGAAGTTGGTCTACGATGGCGTGACTTATTATGCGGTCGTTCTCACCGAAGAGGAAATGCTCAAGACTCGAGACGCCCTCAATCATGCGGAAGAAGATGATTTTCACGGAGCGTTGGACATCTTGATCGAGCGTTTCGCGGTTTAAACCAGTTGCGCTTCAGCGTCCGTTGTCGTAACGTGTAATTGTCGATATGCAATGACGCATTGCGACAACGGAGTTTGAATGATGACCAACCCGGCCAATGATTATCTCATCGCCGCGTTCCGTGCTTACTTCGCCGACGCGGGCGATATCACCGTCGATTTCGACGGCGATGAAAGGATCCTGGTTCATGTCCTTCGGCCGACGAACGTGGCTGACAACTTCCGCCTCGTCTCGTGGGAATGCGTAATCGGCTCCGACGATGATCGTTACCTCTTCGTCCGCGCCCCTTATCTCGCATGGGACGGCGACGTTAATCGCGTCTTGACCGTTCCTCTGATGCCGGAGGCCTGACATGCCGCAACTCATCCAGATCAATCGCTTCCCGACATCGGGCTGCGAAGCCGCATTTCGATGCGGAAGGGAATTTGCGGACAACTGTCTGCCGATCACCGACATCCCATTAGCGCTGTCATTCTGTGACACGCCGCAGGAAGAAACGTGGTTGTTGATAGGCATCGACTACGAAAAGCTCGAGATGCTCACCGCTATGGAAAGGAGACGGTAGATGGTACAGGGTAAGTTGATGACGTTCGCTTGCGTCCATTGTGGAATGATCCACACAGCCGGTGAAGCGCCATTCATCCTTCGTGATGTCTACAAACCCGAGTGTATGGATTTGGGTCATCGCGAAAGTCTCATCTGCGAGCTCAAGCAAGTGAGTCCGCTCCGTCGTGATGTCTGCGAAGTCGTGATTGCTCGACTGATGGAATACGACGATGATGTTTTCGAGATCACGAAGTTCGAGACTCGTGAACCGGCTGTCGGCATCATTATCCATTATATCGATCTCCATGGGCATGAGCTTACCTACATGGAAAGGCCTCGATAATGGTAGCTCGTCAAAAGCGCGGACATCTTCCGCCTGTCGATCCACAGCTCAAGGCTGCGATCAACGCCAACCTCAAATACATCCGTAGCGGTCAAGCTGCACGCGATAAGGCTGCAGCCGCGGGTGTTCGACGCGAACAACGTCGTCGGCTGAAGGAGCTCAACAGACTCGTCAAGCAACTCAACAAGAAAGAGGACAGTTTGCGTGACGAGCTCGTGCAGACCGATCGGTTCTTCGAGCAATGTGAAGCCAGCGACAATCCCTTGGGTTATGCGGAAGGCATGACGGCCGCACAGAAGCAAGGCTTGCTTGAGGAGATCGACTCTGCCCGTGAGGGTTGTCTCACAGAACTACTCAAGGTGGAAACTGACCGTGACATCGCCTTGAAGGAAATCATCCACTTGGAAGGAAAACTATCATGAAGTCTTATCCGATGATGTTGGGCATGTTCTTCTTTGCCTTGATCGTGGCAAGCGTGAACATCCACAAAGCCGAATACGGTTGGGCGACGTGGTTCATCGGCATCGCGCTGCTCACGCTCGTATGGATCGGCGTAGCACTATTCAAGGAGAACCACCATGGCTGAAGAGTATTACGTCGAGATCATCGAGATCAAGACCATGAAGGTCGAGAGCCGCATGGGGCCATACTCCTCGAAGCGGGTGGCCGAACAATGCAAGCGTGGTGCGGACATCAATCTTAACCACGCTGAATACTATGTCGATCTGAGAAAGGTGAAGTAACATGGCTGAGTGGAAATACATCATGCTCGAGCACGACACCGAACAGGCTACGAGCAACTACCCGATCATCTTCCCCGGACACATGATCCACAGTGACGTGGCCGAACGGGTGATGAGAGTGCCGATCTTAAACCAGATCCATCGGCTGCAGCCCGTGTCTGCCGGCTTCATCAACTTCATAGCCAGCGGCTGTTCGGGTGAAAGCGAGAGTATGCGACTCGCATCACGGCCGGAGGATCGTGCGATCATCAACCTGATGCCGTACAGCAACGGTAGAAGGGATGCTATGCTCGCAATCGAGCCGATGATGCTCATGAAGCACGTCGAGCACTGCCTCGCGCTTATCAAGGACCTGAACGATGACTAACAGGCCTATACCGCACAGGTCGTGGTCACCGTGGTTTAAGCGTCGGCATCAGGCCAGAAGACTTCATAAACACATCCAGGAACAGTTGCTGACTCGGCAATATATGTATAGCAGAGGTCTCGGCGATGTCATCTATCAACTTAACGATTGGCTCGGTAGCTACTCACGGCACTAATTGCCAGATCTTATGCTCGAAGTCGTGCTTACCTCTCTTGAAGTATGCTTCCGCAGATGGTAAGTCTTTCTCAATATAATCCTGCGCGGATTTAAGGGTTGTGGTTATGCAGCGCACTTCGGGCATAATTTCCTTGCTGCTCTCAATGGTTACCATATACTTCATCATTAGTCTTCTCCTGTTTCTGGTAGCGACCATACGCTGTCGCCTGCGGGTACTCGATCTTTAACTACGCCAAGAGCTTTTGCAGCTGTGCGGAGTTGCTTACGGCTGTACCCGCCGCTATTCGCTGCCTTTTGGATATCTTCCCAATTCATAGGTCCGTGGGATAATAAGTTTCTTATGTGGACTTCGCATTCACGGTACTGATAAGATTGTATCTCGATCTCTTCAAGTAGTTCTGTGGAGTTAGGTATCCGGGCGAGTGCATCGCGGACATATGCTGCGTGAGCTCGTGCAGGTGAACCTCTGCGGCCTTTGATCCCAATCATCATATGCTTGATAGCTGTACGGAGGATTAGGTTCCACCATGGCCATTGTGGAGGTTGCTTGATCCACCTATCCCATGTCCTACGGTCTATTGCCAAGATACGGCAGGTTGCGCTGATATTGCCATTTGTGGCTTCATATAACAGATCTGTCAGAGCCTCGAACTCCTTGAGATCTAGCGTTGGAAGATCTGCGAATTGATTATATCTTTTCTTGACTTTCATGGTTACGGCCTTGTTTAACGTAATGGGTTGGTGCTTACAAACACAAGTATACCTTTTTTTCGCCTTAATGTCAAACCACTGTGCTCTTATGCTCAAATACGGGTTGGTTGGTCTTGTATTTGGGTAAAGATTAGCATAAATGGCATACTGGCGTAATGGATTTACATATATGTAAAAAAAGAGAGAGTTGTTTTGTATTCGCGCGAACCTTTTGGCCCACGTGATTTATTGTCAATGGATATGAGTCTGTATAATAGTCTTATGGGACCAGCTGGACCAGCCGAGAGACGGGCCAAATATAGACCACGTAATTACGTGTCTCTGTTAGAGACCGCGTAGAACGGGTAGCAGCTTGGCCAACATCTTGTCTATGCAGACAGCTAACTAAGTGGCACTAAGATGCGTGTCACTGGAAGATACAGATAGCTATTGAGTCTGGCCAAGCCAGAATACTCGATGGAAATAAACAGTTGATCTCTGGATATTTATGTTCGATTGTGTATTATCGCAATGACGCGATGGGAGCTACGACATGATTATCAAAACCACATTGGTCATCGGCTGCGATGCGACGGACCCGTCTGCCAATGACGTGACATTGGATCTACGCGAGCTGCTCGTGACAAAGCTCCAATCGATTGGTCGTTGCGAATTGGTCGGGATGATCGATGACGGCTTGATTGTCGAATTGGATCTCGACGTAGCCGATCCGTCCGTATATCGCGTGGCCGATTGATAATGATGCGGGTCTCACGGCCCGTTTCATTTGGGCAACGATTGGCTTGGCCAAGCTTAGTGTTAGAGACCGTATGGTACGGGTAGCGCATCTGTGGGAATAAGGCGGATTGGCCAATCTCACTATCTCTGGTTGGGCCAGCCATGTACACATGGAGCTTATGATGCGTGCATACGCGTGCATTTAATGCATGTACGATTGCATTATTTGCAATCGACAACATGCGATTGCGTTCGTATATTGATGACATCGAAACGCAATGACGCGTTCGATATGATGAAAGTGAAACACGCAATGTCACGCAACAACAAAACGATTGCATTTCCGTGCGTTTTGAAAACGATCATTTCGCACACGCATCGCGACGACAAAACGTTCGCACGCAACGACAAACAAATTCGCGCGACATTGCGCGCAAAATCGATCAACGATCACATTCGCAACACGTCGTGGATCGCAACGAATATGCGTGAATATGACGCGATACGTCGCGCATACGATGCGCGTTACGATGCGTCGTTCGCACGCGCAAAGCGTGTCACGAAATCGCGTGTCGCGCCGAACGTCGTCGTTGTCGACGACAATGCGAACGTTGACGCGTAACGCAATCGCATGGCGTTGAACGCGAATACGCGCAACGCTACACGTTGAAAGGATAACACGCGATGACACGCATTGACGTATATGCGTTAACAATGATCGTTTGCGTAACGTTGATCGTTGTAACGTATTTGTCGCATTGAACGCACGCGACACGCATATGACCGCCCGCATGCAAAAACCGGGCCATATGCGTACAGCACGCACCTGGTCCCCATCTATATTTCTAAGGTTTTAAGACTTAACGTAATTACGTGTCGAGGTAAATCATGAACCTAATGTCTGATGCTCCACAAGACGGACAATGCATCCTTCTACTCTTTTGGCCTAGGCTCTACAAGAACAAACGGGTCAAGGGAATAAACTTCAACGGCTACGAGAGGACGACCTTTCCCAAGTGGGAAGAGTGTCGGTGGATCAGTAACGAAGCAAGGACTGGATCTCCACCTCACTGGGAACCTTGGTGTGGGGAGAAGAATACCTATAGCTCCCAGCATATAAACAACAAAGACGCTATAGGCTGGCTACCTGTACCTGAAAGAGGAGACTGATATGGAGATCTATCAACAAGCGCACGACCTAATCGAGAGACTCGAACGTCAAGACAGGAACACAATGAACATGGACTGTGACGCAGCAGCTCAATTCTTGACAACCCTCTTCGGCAAACCACCTCCTCGGCCAAGTCTCCCCGAACCCAAACCGCAATATCTCGAAGACGGCTACTATTGGTTCAAGTGCGAGAGAGCCTCAGCCCGATCCATCGCTCAGCACGTCAGAGGACACTGGTACACCGTCAATGAAGACGGACCAATCGACATACTCGAACTTAACCGTCGAGGTTGGATACTGGACGAGATGGTCCACGACGAGAAAGCTTGGAGGCCGGGAGAAGACTGAATAAAGACAAGCCGGCGGCACTACGTGTTATAGACATAAAGGAAGTACCTGTGAGACTAATACCCCTATTACTCTTGATCGCAGTAATCATGTTGGCCGGCTATGGCAGCACAATGATGCGAGGCCTGTCCTGGGGCGTAGGCCGGGAGGTCGCCCACACCGCATTCCACCACAGGCGGTATAGATGACCTACTTCGTAGAACGAACAGTATTCGAAGCTGAAGCTTTTGCGAGCAACACCCGAGAAGCTATGATAGATAATCAACTCAACGATTATCTAGACGATCGACACAACCACTCTCAGCCTAGAGGGCTAGTGTCGGTACAACAGACTTCGGAGAACAGCAAAGACAAAACCTTAAAGGTTGAATTTCTTCTAGTCTGGCGAAATCACAAAGTGGAAGCCTACAGATGAAGACACCCAGCTGTCCGTACTGTGGCGAGCCCATGATACGGCAGCTAAAACAAAAGCCTTTCTACTCTTGGATATGCTACAACAGTCACAAGGAGAACACCATGAAGTTCCGTACCGAGATCTTTGTCACCGAGTCACGTGGCCGAGACATGAGTCGACACCTCGACGTTCTATTGAATGAACGACGATTTCCCGTAACCCGCCTGGTGTCAGTCGCCCCGTTCGGACCACCGGCACCTTCAAGCCATCACGACTTCAAGGACCTGTGTCAATTCCTCGTAACGTGGGAAGTGCCGTGAAGGCATGGACTCCCGAGCATCGCAGGAAAGAGTGGCGTAGGTGCGTCTGCACTTACCTCCCGAAAGCATTCGCTAAGACCACGCCGCCACACCCGAGCAGCAAGGTTATACCAAACCTCCTGTTCAGCGCAACGTTGGTCAATCACGGTCCGCGGTATTGGGCGTTTGCATCCGTCGCGCAACGTGATAGGTTCGTTCAATACATCCACGGCGCTCAAGCATGCGAGGATCCCTGCCCATGATATTCCGACGAAAGCCGAAACCCGTTCCTTGTCCGAGCGACATTCTCGCACAGCTAGTAGCCGCTCGTATGATTGCCGCCCCAGAGACTGTGAGGTATCATTCCGCCCATTCCTCCGCCCTGTGGGAAGACAAGGACACGGGTATTAAGCTTAAGGCGGAGTCACTCCACAAATCCTGGCTTTTCACGGGTGTTGATACTTTCACTCACCGGGGGGTGGAGCTTCGACCAACGGGTCTCGGCACAGATGCACTCATAAAGGCCTTGAACTTTTGCCGAGACGTCCAACTAGCTAGGATCCAGGCAGAGAAACAATATGCGGGAGACATGGCGGCACTTGACGCAATGGAGAAACTACTGAAAATAGGAAGTAGCAATGGCGAAGAAACTAACTGAGCAACAAGATGAAAACCTAGGTCAAATCCACCACAGCGCCTTGGAACTGTGTCGTCTGGTGCTGCTGTGTACGATCAACCGACGGGTAGGTCGTGAGTGGTGGCTGAAAATGACTCACGCCCACGAATACATCGGCAAAGCACTGGAGAAGATACAGCCATGAATAAAGTTCACTTTCGCTATCCCATCTTCTGGACTGCTTGTAACCTGGCGGCTCGACGCAGGGCACTCGGTTCAAAGATTAGGGTCACCAGCAACAAGGCGCTAGTCACCTGTGGTAGCTGCAGGAATACTCAAGGGTTCTTCACTATGGATGACAAGCCCGACGACGTTGTGACCGACAAGACACCATCACTTCGGAAGGACGGGTAGGTTGAAGGGGTTATTGGCCACGCCGATCCCGCTTTGGCAACTAGCGCTGATCCTTGCGATCTACGTTATCTACAAAGAGGTCGTGAAGCTTCTGTGGAAGCTAAGCATCAAGGCGATCAAAGGAAAGATCAATGGAAGAGAAAGCTTACAACAGCCTGAGTACGAAAGTCAGGAACGCCCTGCACCGCAACAGAGCCAAGAGCTTCCCGCCGCTGACCGGGTTTCACAGCCCGCTGGTTGACACGAAGCCTTGGGAGTTGCCGATCAGGGATCTGCTCAAGATCAAGGGTATTGGGCCGGCGGCGATTAAGGAAATTGCTCAAGTAGCGGAGAAACTCTGTGTCTGATATGGAAAAGGTTTATTGGCGCTTTGCAAATGAGCGCCTGCGCATGTATCACCGTCGGCTCAAGGGTAAGGAGTCACTGACGAAGGATTCCATTCTTCGGGATCATCGGTTCACCAACGCCTATCGCGCCAGCGACCGCGTCAGTCAATACCTGATCCGTGAAGTTCAATACGGCGAAGAAGAACGCAAGAAAGAACTGTTCTTCCGGACATTGCTCTTTAAGATCTTCAATAAGATCGAGACCTGGCAAATGATCCAAGGCCATTTCGACGAACCTATCACTAGTCATGACCTTAAACATATTCGCAAGCTTCTGGTGAAACACGGGGGCAAAGGCCTTTACTCCGCAGCGTACATCCAGGCAAGTCCGGCCGGCAAGGGTGTCAGTAAAGCTATCGCACACATTGATCTATTGACAGCTCTCATGGATTTACCTCTTTGGAAGAACGTCCGCGATGCCCGATCACTCGAGGAAGTTTTTCTTCACATGAGGTCTATCCGTAGTTTCGGTGATTTCCTTGCCTACCAATATACTATCGACTTGAATTACTCTACGATGATCGACTTCGACGAGAACGACTTCGTAGTTCCTGGGCCCGGAGCACTGGACGGTATCAGCAAGATTATGCCCGGCACGCATCCCGTGAAGGCGATACGCCATATGACCAAGCGTGCCCGCGATGAGATGGGTGATACCCTCTTCGGTAGACAGCTTCACCTGATCGATTGTCAGAATCTCTTCTGTGAGATCAGCAAATACACCCGCGTTAGTCATCCGACGATCCAGGGCGTATCAGGTAGGACCACGATCAAACAGAACTATACGCCACACTCAGAGCCTTTGCCTCGACCATTCTTTCCGCCGAAGTGGAACCTCGAGTATTGACCGGTTGACGCCGGTGACCAGTCAACACACAATGACATAGTGAAAGGAGACTAAGATGTCCAGCAGTAATCAAGACATCCTCGATGCACTCGAGTCCATTGCTCGTGAGGCACCAGTGAGTTTACTCGAACAACGAGGTATGATGGCCTGCGCTCACATATCCGCGGCAATCAGCCTCAAACGCATCGCCGATAAGCTCGAGGAAGGACTCCCCGTCAGCGTTCCTCAAGAGACCTATCTCAAGGTCATCGACCTGGCTTATGAAGCCGGTCAATCATTTACTCGCGGAAGGAATGCAGGATGAGCCGTACCAAGATTAGCACGTTGACGAGGCAACCGCTCTACCTTCGGCAGCCCACCGAGGCGGAACAAAAAGAGATTAATCCACAGGGATCGGCAACCTTCCTTCTGGTTGATGGATCTAACAAGGCGGTTGCTATGATCGAGATCGATGACCTGTTCGACGAGAACGGTAATCGTTTCGAGGACGATACGTGAGATTTAACCGGTTGACGTAGACTCCCATCATTGCGATAACAGTGATGTCATCAACGAGGAGATAATCAATGCCGAAGACCACCCTGAAGCTCGACCGCGACACCAAGGGCACGTTCGTTTTCAAGAACGACGCCGAGGACGCGCCGATCCCATCGCTCTACATCAAGAAGCATGCCTTTCCCGGCGATGCGCCGAAGTCGATCACCGTCGAGTTCAAGGCTGCCTGATGCCTGTCTACCGCCCGAAGCTCGTTTCCCAGAAGGCGGTCGTGGAGTACCGGTCCTCGTCGGATCGGTACTTCATTTGCTATCCCGATCTCAAGATGGAGTTGGTGATGGCGTTCAAGAGTAAGCAGACTGCTGCCGAGATAGCGATCAACGCTGAAGCCGGCACTCCCTTCTTTACGATGATCCCGACTGTGGATTATGACACGCCCTATCCCCGGCCGGATTATGAATATCCGCCGGTGCGCAATCCCGCGGTGTTTCCGCTGGTATTGAAGGATTGACATTTTAACGTGATTGCGTTAATGTCTCATAGTCGCATTTCGCGACTGGAGATAATCGTATGTCCATGACAGTGCGAGTTCAGGCACGAGCCTGGGGCGCTATCGTGACCGTCGCCAAGACGACTCAGGGCGAGGAAGGTCACATCACCGAAGACCACGAGGAACACGTTCTCGGCGCAAACGAGGATCGAGTCTTCCACGTCGAGCCCGGTTATTCGGTGACCGCCGTTCACGGCAAGGAACCCACCGCCGAAGAGGAAACTGCCGAAACCGTTTCGGCCGAGGATCCCGCGGCATCCGGCAAACGCAAGGGCTTCAAATCGCCCGCCGACAATGAGTCGGCTACCGACACGCAGATCTAACCTCGAACGAGGGGTCGTTTCGACGGCCCCTCACAGGAGATGACAATGGCCAAGAACGGCATCCCGAAGACCGCCATAACTGAGAAAACCCTGAGGAAGCACATTCGGGGAGCCGCGAAGTCTCACTCTTCCGTTAGTGCATGGGCTGTGGAAAACGGACTCACAGCACAGCAAGTCACGGCTTTTCTGCGTAAGACGCAAGGTGCTGGACTCAAATTGCCCGAACTACTCGGGTATCGGCCTCAGTTAATCTTCATCCCATTGAATGAGGACCTGATCTGCACCCTTCCACCGCCGCGCGTAAAAGCTACCAAAAGGCCCACGAAAAAGGTCGATCATAGCCTTGAACCTGTTGTAAAGAAGGGCAACAAGCCTAAGGACGACCGTAAAGACACCAAAAAGCGATTGAAAAAGAGGAAGAAATAATGCCCCTGCTTTTCTACGGGGTTTTGCCCAATAAGCGTAAACGAAGGCTATACAGCAAGAATTTACGCGAGATCGAGACCTCTTTGTTCGATCATTTCAAGATCAAAGACCTTGCGCCTTACAGTCGACTGCATCATGTGGCCAATTTCTGGCACCTGATCTCGCTCGACACCACGGCGATTGCTTGGCACACCGACGACGGTGAGAAAGAGCAAGTCATATTCATTCCCGGTATTCATAACCAGATTGACTCGTTAGCTATCGCTCGACTTGAGTTTGGATCGGTTATGCCCGGCGCCACGACATTCCGGTTCAACAACAAGGTCTATGTCCATGAGTATACTTAATGGGATGGTGAACGTAGTTCTACCACCGGAGGCGGTTGACTTTCTCATTCGTAACTGCGATGACAGCATCAAGCAAGGTCAACGTCTGCTGATGCCTTTAGCTGATGTCGAATTGACGCCGCCTCAAAGGGACGACATTCGGAGCATGATGACCAAGTTTGAGATCATCAAGGCCGCGGCGGAAAGGTCATTACGATGATAAAGCGCCCGATGAAGGGACCTCAGGCTACGGACCTGACAATCATCAAGTTTCCTGTGATCGCTTTTCCCAAGATTGACGGATTCCGCTGCATCCTCGGCACAGAGCCGATGACGAGCCGTTTATCTCCTTTTCCTAACAAGCACTTCATGAAGGAAGCGTCCGGCCTTTTGGACTGCGGTGCCTTACTCGATGGCGAAATCGTCTGTGGCAGTAAAAAGAAGAAAGGCGTCCTCGGGCGCACGAGCAGCGGACTGACGACCCGAGAAGGCGAGCCCGATTGGACTCTATGGGTATTTGATGCACCGAGCGTCGGCTTCTTTCGTGTTCGTTTCCTCGAGGCTACTCAAATTGTCAAGGATCTTGACCATCCCCGAATAAAGATCCTAAAGGGTCGGATCATTGAAAACTTGCCATCCTTGAACCGGTTCATTGAGGAATGTCTGGCCAAAGGTTATGAGGGTGTAATCACCCGTAATCCGGAAGGTTTCTACAAACAGGGTAAGTCCACACTCCGTGAACAAGGCATGCTGAAGATTAAACCCTTCGAAGATGCCGAGGGTCGAGTTACAGGTTACTTCGAAGAGGAGAAGAACAACAATGAAGCAAAAAGGGAAATCACCGGCAAGCTCAAGCGATCAAGCGCCAAAGCGGGTAAAGTCGGAAAAGGACGTCTCGGAGGACTCATACTCGAGGATGTTAAATCAGGCGTTGAGGTCCGGGTGGGAGGCGGCTTCACCCAACAGGAACGGATCAACCTCTGGCCAATTCGTAAAAGCCTCCTCGGCAAACTTGTCAAATACAAGAAGCAGCAAGTCGGAGAAAAGGATAAGCCGCGCCATCCGGGCTTTCGCGAATTTATTGGGTGGCGACCGGATTGGGATCTGGCAGAATAAACCAGTTGATGGACAGTTATCCGTATGCGATAATGTTGACGCAACGACGCAACGGAGATATAACATGCGAACGATTGAACTCGAGGACGACGACTTCGCACAGGTACGAGCTGCATTGATGACGATGAGTGAGGTCAGCGACATGCAGATCAACACATCGCTTGAACTGATCGCTCGACTAAGGCGCGATGAGCCTGACGCCGCTGCGGGGACAATCACCGACCTCGAGGGACAGGTTCAAGACTTCGAGCTCGACAGCGAAAACCTTAAGCGCATCGCGCAACTATTCAGCTAAGGAATTGATCGATGAATGGACTTGAAGCAATGACGCGGGTTCTTGCGCTCTCCGAGCAGGCCATCCGCGACAGAGGTATCGATCCCCAGGATCCCGCCAACATGGAAGATCGAGACGTCATAGCTATGGCGGTTATAAGCGCTCTGCTTAATACGGCTATGCCGATTGTGCGTTTCCGCGCTCACGTCCAGATTGAGGATTGCGAGACCAAGAAGGTACCTCAGGGGGAGTTCACCGTACTCGGTGTCAACATGACCTCGATCCGCGCCGGTCTCGAAACGCTGATGCAACATCCGCTGAAGGTTCATGTGTCCCTGTGGGAACAACGCGCTACGGGTGCTGATATGATCTCTGGTTATCAGGGCCCAACAAAGGCACAGAACTTTCGAGTATGGATACGCAGCATCGAGTCGCTGCAAGCAATGCCTACTGTGCAATGACACGCAAACGATCATCCAAAGACGTTGACACGTCGCGTCAGAAGCGCGTCAGGTCGTCGCGTTCAAGTGATCGTAGGAAACAACGCGCAACGAAGGACAACGCACCTGAGAGCGTCGAGTGGTTGACCAGGTCATCAGCTCGTATGTCAGCGATGAAGATTCTGAACGACTATAGAGAACGTCCCTACGTTTTGTCCATGCCTCGAGAAGAAGGTCCCGAACCCATATCGGGGTTTTATCCCTGCTCAATTGTGGTTCGCGGCAATCGAGTATTCTACTATTTCTTATTTCGTGAGCATCGGGACGCAACTTGCGCGAAATGGCCTGACGCTCGCAAGGAGTTTACACCCTAACGCTATGGTGCGATAATACCTTCGGCAGTGTCGGAGGTATTATGAGTAGCGTTCAGTCCCTAAGCAACGAGAAACTCGCCCAAGAACTGGAACGGGTTAACGGCGAACGTTGGTTGCAAGAACTACTCCTCGAAGTGGCTCATCGCCTGCGTCAATCCGACGTGCAAGGCTTGCTGTTTGCCACCGAGGCAGTTGACGCGATCACCAAATCTCCAATGGTCAGCAAAGAGACAGCGGAGTTGGTTGAGACGCTCATCATGGCGCCGGTCTTGAAGCGCCAATCTTCCTCAAAGCTTTCAACGATTGCTGGTCGTATCTTAAACGGTGCTGACTACACCCACGGCGAAGTCATATCATTAGCGGCATGTGTGATGTCTCAGGACGAAACACGAGGACAATCGCAATGATGCATCAATCGACGTTTTTGATCGATCCTGAGGCGTCTGAGGCGCGTCTCAGGTGCATTATTCGACGTTGCGACGTATCAACGTGCGCGATTGCGTGACGACAACGCCTTGGGCGTCTTTTTCACGACGGCCTTGATGTCACCCATCCACTTCACAAATCTCTTGCGTTTTGAAGCCGCTCGGCGTTCGATACGCTCACGATCCAGTCCATTGCGATCGATGAAATAGTTGAGGGCATTGAGAACGTCAGCGGCTTCGTCCTCGACCGACAGGATGACCGAACGTTTGCGAGCCGGGTGCTTTCCCGTTGGGAATGCCGCAAGCTTCATCAACTCCACACCCAGTTCATTGAGTTCTTCCTGCAGCTTGATGATACCCCGCCATTGCTTCGCCATATGTCCTCCTGTGGTAATGTCGCACTATATCTTGTTGGTTCAGGTAGGTCAATCACCATGTTCTATCCTCTTAAGTGCCCTCGGTATATAAAGTGAGCCATCATTCGGGCGTAATGGGGGCCAAGGTGATACGAGAGACATTGGATATGTGGGTTCAAATGAAGAAACACTTCGAGGTTCGTGCCACGGAGTGGTACAGTGCTCTGGTCCTGTCAGGGTGGGGCGCCTACACCATACTTCATCCCGGGCTTTATCGAGGTCCGGCGAACCCCTACTTTCAATCCATGCTCGAGTATGCTCCCCAAGAGAGATGGGGACTAGCCGCCTTCATGGTAGGCTTCATCCGTATCACCGCCCTCTTTATCAACGGTAAGTGGGGAGTAACACCCACAGTTCGCATCGCCACCAGCTTTGTCTCGATGCTGGTCTGGTTCTGCGTATCTGTTGGTCTGTTCAAATCGGGCTTGCCCAATTACGGACTTATCCTGTACCCCGCTTTACTGCTCGCCGACGCTCATTCCTCGTATCGAGCGGCAATCGATGCTGCCGAGGCCCGTGAGCTGAAGAAACTCCATAAAGCAGCAGGGGCAGAAAACAATGTCAGAGCCTTCCGCCGCGGTTAGTCATGCCGCGTCCGTCGACTGGAACATCGTTGCTGCCGCTCTAGCCACCTTCTCCGGAACCCTGTGCGTTACAGTCTGGGGTTTCTTGACAGGCAAGAAGAAAATCACCGAGCGGTTAGAAGGCAGGGATGGAAACGGCGGCGTCAACAGCGCTGCAATCCTCGACAACACAATGATCCTTCAGCAGGTGCTGATCCAACGCGAGACTCGCGACGGGCTGTTACTCAACAGTCATGCTCTGACAGCTCTGTGTTCAGCAATCGAAGATAACACGAACGCCGTAGAGAAGTTGACCAAGAAACTCGACGGATAATCTCTTAAAGCCTTCACCGCTAGTATTAGGCGGTCGGATTGTTCCAGAGGTTCCCGTCGCCATCGCGTTGAGCTTGCTCCGCCATCCGCGCCCGGTCCGCTCAGGTTCCCGATATTCCCACACATAGGAGAATAGCAATGTACGTTATTGCGAAGATGGGCGTTCAGTCGATTGAGGATTATGGCTGGAGTCGCAAGTTGAAGATGTCCTGTGTCTATGACAACGGCATCAACACGGGCGACAACGAGGAAAATAAATCCTTCACCCGCGCGAGCCCCAGTGGCGAGCTGTGGATGACCATCGATAATAAGAATGTTTGGCCGGCATTCCGTTTGCCGGACGGCGTTGGCCAACAACAGTCCCAGCACTACGTTGTCTTCATCGACGCAGCGGAACATAGCCTCGCCGACGTTTACAAGATGCTCGGATCACTTCCTCTTAAGGAAGAGACTGTAGACTAATAGTCGAACCGGGGGCCATGAAGCCGAGTTCCTGCTATCATGCCTTTTCGAGCTTCGCGCTCTTTGCCCCCGGTTCACACTTTCAGTTGAGGTCGATCTTCTTAAAGCTGATCCCTCGTTCCCGAAGCATCTGCTCGAAGTGTTCAACGAAGCTTCGTTCCTCACCTGTGCTAACTATCAAGCCCATGTCGGCTAAAACAGTCTGGATGATCTGTGCACTTGGCGTTTGGTCACACAGACTCAATCCTTGGAAGAACAAAGCCACCTTATCTCTGTCATTGTCGAACCACTCTTTCAAGTAATGCTGCATAGCTCGACGTGAACAATGCGGGTCGCCGCATTCGCAAGGGAGAGTCTCGACATGATCGTAGAATTGCTGAGCTCCCGGGTACCTCTTGACCATGTCGAGGAAGACTTCCTGACAAGAGGATCCCAGAATAACGGCAAGGTCAAGTATCTCGATCATACGCGTGTCTCCATTATGGCTTCATGAGGAATAGTCTTGCGGTACTGTATCCAACCCTCAAAATTGCCGTGCAGTTGAGGATGTCCCCAACTTTCATCATCTTTCCACTTACCCGAATTTACTCGAGTATCCGGCGTTGCCTGATGTTCCGCTGGTGAGGCGTGAACCGGTTGGCTCACAACGAGTTTCTCGTAACGCGCCATCTCTGAGACGAAGTCCGCCTTACCGTCGAAGGGTGCATAGCTGAGCCTTGCGCTCCGAGCTGTGGAGATCATCTTCAACTCGTCAAGTGTGTAGCCGCCCTCTCGTTCGTCCTCGGTAACCCAAGGCAAGTGCCAACTGCCCGGCTGACGAAGCACGGGTTGAGATTGTTCCATTGCCTTAAGCATCAACTGCGCGAGCTCGTCAAGTTCAGGTTGAGCGTATTCGCTGATCCGTAGAGTGAAGAAATTCTTCCACCATGTTGCGGTCACTTGTACGTCGATCCAGCCGAACCACTCGAGCGGTCGATTGGCCCACTGTTTGTGAACACCTAATGCCTGAAGCTTAGACACTGCAATTCTAGTATCTTTCGCAAGGTCGATCCAGATGGATTGAGCCTCATATTGCTGAGCAAGTGTCAGCTTCTCCGTAGATTGCATACCCGGCTTATTCATTCCAAACTGGGGAACGAAGACCTCCTCGGTCAATAGGATCTTGCTAGGCACTGCCCGACTTGACCGAGCATTGCGACTGAAGACTCGATGCGTCATCAGCTCAGCGTGGATCGCACGCCAGTATCTCAAGTGAAATGTCGTCAGCCTGATACCCTGTGGGCTAACGCTATCGGCGATGATCTTTACTTCGGCCATTTAAACCACCATTTACCTTTCTTGTCTGCTTTCTTGATCTTAGTTTGCCACTTCTTTCTTAATCGACCATCCTCCTTGGATTGCTTGACAGATTTCCATACCCATTTGCCATTCTTTGACTTGACGGCAACGGCTATGGGCTTGATACCAGTGCTGGGCGGTGGTCCCAACGGTATTGACTTCGCCATCATTCCTCCGTAATGTGAGGGAACCATTTACGCTGACGAGCGTTTATGGCATTGAGGGAACGTTCCACAAGGAGAAAACCATGAGTACGTTTGGTGAAGGTACACTGAACCCCGGTTCGCAAGTCGACAAAGACAACCCAACGCCCGAGGAAGTTCATGAGGCCGAGGAAGGCCAGCAAAAGCAGGAAACTGTTCCGCCGGCCAATCCCAATGAGCCGACCGAGATCCTCGACGAGTCGGACGACGAAACGCGGGACCGTCACATCGCTTCGACGGAACTGCCCGTCGGTGAGCTGACCCACCCGGAAACGCAGGCCGATACCGCGCTGGCGGACGATGCGAAGGAACTGATCGTTCCCGGCGCCGCAACCGGCCCTGATCCTGCCGGTGTGGTTCGCAATGACCACGGCCGCGTCGCCTATGCGCCTCCGGGATCGATGGACGCTGCGGTCAACGGCGTTCAACAGGATGCGTCTGGTCACGTCTCGTCGGTCGGCACCGACAACAGTCCGGCGTCGAATACCCGCATCTAACTTCGGGTGAGGGACAGAGAAGGGAGTCATCGGAAACGGTGGCTCCTTTTTCTTAGAAATCGATCTTCGTAGCATAATCCCACCGATGATTGCCCGACATATTCTTACATCTATGTTCCACTGAACCATCCCTGATACACTTGACACGGTAGATCACCATCGTCAGGTTGCAATAATCCCGTTTGATAATCTCGATGATCTTCCACTTATAACCCTCGCCCCATTCTCGGTTGAGTGCGGCCTTGATTTCCCTTTTCTTCATGTATTATCCCCGAAGGATCGACGCAGCCGTTTCTTGCTGCAGTCTGGACCATACCCTTCCTTGATCGATGTCGGATCAGTCAATTCAAGGCCACACATGCCGCAGCGACCGACGTGATAGAACGTCACGCCCGTCGGCACAGTCTTATCGCGATTGAGTATCAGCCAAAACCAGTCGAACGCTCTGAAGGCTTCGCTGCGGGCTTCTTTCATCCCTGTGCGACGAGTCGTTCGGAATAGCATATCGTCTTTGAAGATTGCACCAAGATAAAGGTACTCGTTGTCCGAGGTTAGACGAGAAACATACCAGATGCCCGTATCCTTGTCCTTGCGAACTTTGAAGGTGAAGTGCTTTCCGGTCTTGTTGGATTTGATGCTGAACTTGGCATTGCCCGCAAGGATGAACTCATACACGAGTTCGCCCTTGTCCATAGGCTCTATTAGAGTAAGCCCTTCAGGATACCCGAACAGGTCAGCTCCTTGGGTCATCATACTCTTCTCCCCGCGGTGTTAGCCAAGAATCTTGCTATCTCTTTGCCTATCGTAATTCCTAAGCATGACACGGCTTCGGGTCCATCAAGCAAATGGATTTGCTCCGCTCGAATAATGTATTCCGCCGTGGGCGAGGGCCTTATAAACTCGAGCGAAGCCGCCACCTTCATTGAACCCGGATTTAGGGCGGCTAATCTGATGTCCACATGGGGCTCAAGGGTTGCTATCATCCGAGCGATCTCACCCTCAAACTGGACTAAACGTTGTTGTAGTGCTCGCTTGTCCGATGTTAAGCTTGAAATATCCTCAGCGGCGATGTCATGAAGACGGGTTAATTCCTTCAGCTCGTTCTCGGTCTCCCGAGCGCGCCGTCGCTGGTTTCTTCCAAATCGCTTGCTCATTTCTTCTTCGCCTTGTTACGTGCTTTGAGATCTGCGGCTAACTGATCGACAACCTTCTTTTCAATCTTCCCAGCCTCGTCTTTGGGCCAGGACCACCCATGGTCGGGTTTGGTGAGTTTGAGCGCTCGGAGAACTCCCCGGACTTCGCGACCCTCGAGTTTGAGTTTCTGTGCAATGTCATTGGCAGAGATGAAACCATCCGTATTAGGTTTGGGCTTCGGCTCGCGTTTAGGCAGTCGATCCTTTCTTGCGGACTTAGGGGTTTTTGACTGAACGTCACTTCCGCTTCCGTCATCATGAATTGTTGACCGCCCGGCATCGTCAGTATCATGGGACCGAGTACTATCGTTGTCGTCTCGCCTTCCATAGAGAAAGTTGGCAACGGACCTGATGAGCTGATCGTCTCGCCACTCGATTTCCGCTTCCGTGTACTCATGGTTCATGATATCCTTCAGTTGATCCTTGTGAGCTCGGACCTTCACACCACGCGATGTAACGATCATGGCATCTCGATCAAGCCAAAGCTCCCATTCATATTCGTCTTTGGCAATGACCCGCTCGACAAACTGTTTCGCAGCATGGGTTCCGTAGAACTTCAGAACGAGCACCTTACCGATAGGATCACCCGTGCGCGCATACGTGCAGTAGATGACGTATCGATGGCCGTCGACTTTGGCAGAGTAAGCGGGTTCGAGTTTATTCTTCGCTTTCTCTTCATCCGTTACATGGGATTTTCTTGCTCGTGCCATATGAACGTTGCTCCTATCGGGGAATGACGATCATTATAGACAAAACTTATTAAAAGAGCAACCGCTAATGTCTCGTTTCATCCGAACTTACAAATGCCGGAAGATCTTTCTGGATTGTCTGGCTGCGGGTGACTCCGTATCAAGGGCTGCTCATGCCGCCGGCGGAACGACCAGCAACTTCAAGGCATGGAAAAAGTCCGACCCCGATTTTTCGTCTGATTGGGATGACGCCATCGAGGAAGGAACGGATTTCATCGAGGACGTTGCGACAGAACGAGCGATGAAGAAGTCGGATCCTCTGATGTTGGCAATCCTCAAGGCTCGTCGTCCCGAGAAGTATGACCGCAATTCCGGCAGGGCCGGCGTGGAGTTAACCATCAATGTTGAAGGCGCGAAATCCAAGCTGCTCAATAAGATTGCGCGGCTCCAGGCTCAGGGGCAACTTCCCGAAGGAAGCCCGGAAGCGGTCTCACAAATATCTGGGGATAAAGAAAAAGAGTCGACCACAGTCGAGGAGACAAAGTTACTCCCCGCCCCCGGAGACGAGGGAATACCTCTTAAGGGACGGAAGCGCCGAGCCGTTGAACCAGGCAATCGACGGAAAGCTGCTGCGCAATGAGCATCTCAAGACCATTGACCTCAGCAAACTCGATGACCTAACCGATGAAGAGGCGGACGAACTTCTCCACACTTGGGAACTCTGGGCTCGACCCAATCAGCTCGAACCCGAAGTCATTTTACCCAATGGTGAGCGGTGGACCACCTGGCTCATCTTGGCGGGTCGCGGTTTCGGAAAGACTCGATGTGGTGCAGAGACAATTATTAAGTGGGTTCGTTCCGGTCACTGTAAGCGAGTTGCACTCGTTGCTGAAGACTCCGCCGATGCGCGAGACGTTATGGTGGAGGGTGAGAGCGGGATCCTTGCCTGTTCTCCACGAGACTTCATTCCTAAGTACGAACCTTCTAAACGACGTCTCACCTGGCCTAATGGCGCAGTTGCTACACTTTTCTCCGCTGAGGATTATGATAGTCTTCGCGGACCTCAGTTCGATGGGGCCTGGTGCGATGAGCTGTGTAAATGGCGCTACGCTCAGGAGGCTTGGGACAATCTCCAATTTGGACTCCGTCTTGGAGACCATCCCAAGCAAATCGTTACTACAACTCCTAAGCCTATCCGACTGCTGAAGGACATTATCCTTCGCAGCGATACCGCGATCACCAAGGGTAATACCCGCGAGAACCTGGTCAATCTTGCTCCCCCGTTCGTTAAGGCGGTGATCGAGAAGTATGAGGGAACGCGGATCGGTAGACAGGAGCTTAACGCAGAAATTCTGGATGACGTTCCCGGCGCATTGTGGTCTCGCCCGATGATCGACGAGCATCGCATCAGACCTGTGGACAGTCAAACGCCTCTCATCCTTCCCCATTTCGTCCGAGTAGTTGTTGCTGTCGATCCTCCGAAAGAGGTGGGAGAAGCCGGTGCGGAATGCGGTATTACCGTTACGGCTAAAGACATCAATGGTCATGGGTATCTGCTCGAGGATCTGTCACTTCCCGGTTCACCCGAAGAATGGGGACGAGTTGCTGTCCAAGCCTATGACGAGTGGGAAGCCGACCTTGTTGTCTATGAAGCTAACCAAGGCGGTGAGATGGTGGCAGCCGTTCTACGTCAAGCCGCGAAGTCTTTGCGTGACGACGGGATGAGGACTGCTGACTTCGTTCCTTTGAAAGCGGTTCATGCAACTAAGGGCAAGTATGTTCGTGCCGAGCCGGTGTCTCAGCTTTATGAACAGGGCAAGATGCATCACGTTGGTTACTTCCCCGATCTTGAGGATCAGCTGTGCGAATACACGCCGGACGGCTCAATGGGTTATTCACCTGACCGAATGGACTCTTTGGTGTGGGGCTTCACTGAGTTGCTTGTCGGATCGATCAGCCATGAAGGATTGATGGATTACTACCGTCAGGAAGCACAGGCGATAAAGGATCGGGTATCGGGCAAATTGCTCGTTGCTCCTGGCACTTTCGTTTCTCTTCAAGGGCCTGCGGGTATAAATACGGCATTCGGGATTAGTGGGGCTAAGTATCTTCTGAACGCTGAAGGTAAATTCGACGTAAAAGAAGAAGACGTTTCAGGTCTGCAAAGTGCCGGTTTTGTTAGGGTATTCGCCAAGGCGATTGATGGGGGTTCGACTGTAAATGGCTGATCGTGCTGCCGCCGGCGGAGGACGCGCCATCGCGCTTAACCCCAACAGTCTTAATTTCGGCTACACCATCGGCGGTACTTATGGCAACAGCGGCCAGGGTGCCGCAGGGTTCTTCGGTCCCGGTCAGCCGATGTCGCCGCAGGCACCACCGGAAGTGGCGGGCCGAGCGTTCGATTTTCCCCAAGGTGTCAACCTCCTCACGTCGACTCGCCCCTACTCGCCGGTCACCTATGAGCAGTTGCGGTCATTCGCCGATGGCTATGATATCCTTCGCCTCATCATCGAGACGCGTAAGGATGCCATGGAACGTTTGCGTTGGGTTATCCAACCGAAGGACCCCAAGGAGAAGATCACCCCGCAGCGCAAAAATAAAGTGAAGGCGCTGACCAAGTTCTTCATGAAGCCCGATGGTGAACACCACTGGAATGCTTGGCTTCGAATGATGCTTGAAGACCTATTCGTGATCGACGCGGCGACTGTTCACCGTCGTCGCACTCGCGGCGGCAAGCTGATCGCCCTCGATCAGATCGACGGTGCCACAATGCGTCGTGTCCTCGACGACTGGGGTCGTACACCCGAAGGGGATGATGTTGTCTCATATCAGCAGATACTGAAGGGAATGCCGGCCGTCAACTACACGAACAAGGAAATCTTGTTCCGGCCGCGTAACCTTCGCATTCATAAGATCTACGGCTACTCGCCCGTCGAGCAGCTGCTGATGACAATCAATATCGGTCTTCGTCGTCAGATCTTCCAGCTTAATTTCTTCACGGAAGGCAACGTGCCGGCCGCGTTGATCGGTGTTCCCGAAACTTGGACACCCGACCAGATCCGCACATTTCAGGAATGGTTTGACGGTATCCTTGCCGGCAATCTCGCTGAAAGGCGTAAGGCACGGTTTGTTCCGAACGCCGTCGGCAATACTTATATACCCACGCAAGAGACTGAGCTTTTCGGTAAAGCTGAAGAGTGGCTTGCTCGCGTAGCTTGCTTCGCCTTCAACGTTTCGCCCCAGCCTTTTATTCAGATGATGAACCGAGCCACCGCGGATACAGCTCAACGGGAAGCAGCTGCGAACGGTTTGGCTCCCATCCAGATGTGGGTGAAGGATCTTGTCGACTCCGTACTGTCCGAAGATCTGGATGCAGAGGACTTCGAGTTTGTCTGGCGCGGCGACGATGAACTTGATCCAGTCAAACGTCAGCAGATCACCGCGGACAACGTTAAGATCGGTTTGCTTACTGTCAACGAAGGTCGAGTTGCTCAAGGCAATGAGCCCTACGATGATCCGATCTACGACAAGCCCATGTTTGTGACCTCGAATGGTCTCGCACCCTTGCTAAGTCCCGCACAGGGTACTCATGGTGTGGACAGTCAGGGTAACCCGGTTTCCAAGCCACAACCGGATCCCAATCCCGATGATGCGAGTCAGGAAGGGGATGATGTCGAAAAGACACTCAACTCCCTTATCGCCAATGGGGATCAAGAAGCGTTGGCTGAATACCTGCGTAAGTTAAACAAGGAGCACTACTCATGAGTAAGGCGAAGGCGCCGCGGGTATTCGTCCCGCTGACCAAAGTGGACGAGGAACAGCGCCTCGTCTACGGTCGTATCACCCAGGAAATTCTCGACAAGTCGGGCGAGGTCATGGACTATGACTCGTCCAAGCCGCATTTCGAGAAGTGGTCAAACGAGATCAGTGAGGCCTCCGGCGGTTTGTCGAAGGGCAATGTCCGTGTTATGCACGGCCTGTCTGTCGCAGGCAAGTTGACCGATCTCTCGTTCGATGACGAGGACAAAGCAATCGACGTCTGTGCGAAGATCGTGGACGACGCCGAATGGCTCAAGGTTGTCGAGGGCTGCTATACGGGCTTCAGCGTCGGCGGCAAGTATGAGAAGCGTTGGACCGAGACGGCGAACGACAACAGCAAGATCAAGAAGTTCACTGCCGGCCCCAATGAGGTTTCGCTGGTCGATAACCCCTGCGTGCCGTCCGCGACCTTCGCAATGGTCAAGGCCGACGGCGCCGAAGAGCAGGTCGCTTTCAAGGTCGAGAATGACGACGACGTCTGGCCGTCTTTCTCGAAAGCTGATGCGGATGCTGCCGAAGCGGTCACCGAAGAACCCACCGAGCAACCGAAGACCGCCATCGAAAAGGCGATTGCTTCGGTTACTGTGGCCCCGACGAATGACGCCGTGGTTTCCCGTGCCGAGGAATTGGCCAAAGTTGCCAATGACGGGACGACGTGGATGACCCACGTGGAAGCTGCCCGGGATCAGCTCGTGAAGGAAGCCAACGGGGGTTCAACCGATGAAAGCCAGAAAGACGGGGACAAATCCAAGAAAAAGAAAACTGAAGCAGGATCGAGCGACGATGATGAGACTGCCGACGATGAGACCAACGAGGATGAAGTGGAGAAAACCACCCCTCCCGGCGTGAAGCAGGTGTGGACGGCCAGCGACGGCGAAGTCTTCGAGAAGAAGGCCGACGCCGAAGCTCATGAGGCCAAGCTCAGCAAGGGTACCGCTCCGAAGACGGAAGCCGAGAAGCTTCGTGAACGTCTCGAGAAAGCAACCACGCCGGCAGAACCTGTGGTCGTTGTCGGCCTGTTCGAGGATTACGACCGACTCGAGAAGGTCTTCAATGCGCTGACCACGCCGTGGGATGCCGAAGCGAGTTCGCCGAAACTCGAGAAGGGCATGTACTCGATCAATCGCTTCTCGAACGTGTTGTCCGACATGGCTTCATTGTCTCGATGCATCAAGGCTGAGGCAGCTCGTGAAGATGGCGACGAGGAAGACAAGGCCGTCAGCCAGGCACTGATCGATTGCGTCAAATCGCTCGGTACGTCGTTCCTCGACTACGCCAAGAACCAGATCGAGGAATTGCTCGCCGGCCAGGATGACGAAGTCCTTGTCTCAACCTACGACTATTACTATGCGGCAACCAAGGAAGACGGTGAAAACCAACTCGCCAAGGATGTCTGTTCGGTGATTGACGAAGGTCGCGAGTCCAGCCGTGATCGTCGCGAGGAACTGTCGAAGGCCTTCGGTTATGTCGAGGGGAATGAAGCAACGGAGGACGACGAGCTGTCGCCGCCGATGCAGAAGCGCTTCGATGAACTGACCGCACACAATGAGTCGCTGACCAAGGTTGCCACCGAGGCAGTCGAGAAGGTCGAGGAATTGACCAAGCGGATGCAGGTTATCGAGGACACTCCGCTGCCCCGGGCACCGAACCCGGCGAACATCGCCATGCGTCCCGGTGACGGTAGCTTCTTCGGCAAGGCCGCCGGCACTCAGGAAGAGAAGGTAGCAGTGTTGCATGACATGCTCAAGACTCATGGCCCTGACGGACTTGCGCTTGAGCTCATCAAGGCATCACAGATGAACCCGCAGCAGATCATGCACCGCGGGCAATAAGAGGCAACGAGGCAACCGGGGACGGGAGCCGACTTCACCCTTACCGGGGACGGTGAGGTTAACCACCAACTGCAAAAGAAAGTGAGTACAGTATGCAGAATTTTCAGGAACAGGGCCTCGTTGCTGGCGCATCGATGGATGCCCTGATGAAGGCGTTGGCAAGTTCGCCCGCGCTCACGGCGGAGACCAGCAACCTCCCCGATCTGGCCAAGTCGACGTTCTCGCAGTCGGGATCGGCAACCACCGGGTTGACGTTCTATGACCTCGAGGCCGGCGCAAAGATGCTCTATCCGGTTCTCACTCCGCTTCGGAATGAGATCCCCCGCGTTTCGGGCAAGGGCGGTATCCAGGCAAACTGGAAGGCCGTTACGGGCATCAATACCTCGGGCATCCGCGTCGGCGTTTCGGGCGGTAACCGCGGTGCGGTCATGGCTGTTAGCGTTGCCGACTATGCGGCTGCCTACAAGGGCATCGGCATCGAAGACAACGTGGACTTCGAGGCGCAGTACGCCGGTCAGGGTTTCGCGGACATTCGTGCCCTCGCAGCCAAGGTCGGTCTCCAGGCGCTGATGCTCGCCGAAGAGATCCTGCTCCTCGGCGGTAACGGCACTCTCGCCCTCGGCACGACCCCGACGCCCAGCGTCTCGGTTGTTACGACCGGCGGTGCTCTGGCCGCCACGCAGTATGTCAATGTCGTCGCCCTCACCCTCGAGGGTTACCTGAACGCCTCGGTTACCGCGGGCATCCCGACCAGCGTGACGCGTACCAACGCGGACGCTTCGACGGACACCTTCGGCGGCGGATCCGCTCAGGTATCGGCTCAGGCCACTGCAACTGTCTCGTCGGGAACGACCAACTCGATCACCGCTACTGTGGCGGCCGTTCGGGGTGCCGTTGCTTACGCGTGGTTCTGGGGCTCATCGACTTCGAACGGCGTGCTCGGGGCGATCACCACGAAGAATGCCTACACGATCACGGCGGCTGCTGCCGGAACTCAGACGTTGGCTTCTTTGCCCGCGTCGGACAACTCCGTCAACAACCTCGTCTTCGACGGTCTGCTCATCCAGGCGATGCGTTCGGGCAGCAATGCCTATTACAAGTCGCTCGACGGTGCATCGCTGACTGCCGACGGCGCAGGCGGTATCGTGGAGATCGACGCGGCTCTCAAGAACCGCTGGGATCTCTACAAGCTGACTGCCGATACGATCTGGATCAGCTCCGATCTGGCTTTGTCCATCTCGCAGAAGATCCTGCAGGGCAACGCGAACGGCGCTTACCGCATCGTCGTCAACATGGAGCAGGGGATGATGGTCGGGGGCGTGATGGTCGCCACCTACCTGAACCGCTTCTCGATGGCCGGCGCGAACGTGGTGAAGATCCGCATCCACCCGAACATGCCACAGGGTATGATCCTGATGACCTCCAATACGATCCCCTATCCGGTCTCCGGCGTCGGGAACGTGATGCAGGTCCGTACTCGTCAGGAATACTACCAGATCGAATGGCCGCTGCGCACTCGTAAGTACGAGTACGGCGTCTACGCCGACGAGGTTCTGCAGCACTACTTCCCGCCGTCGATGTCCGTCATCGCGAACATCGGTTAATGGGAACGGGGGGAGGCATTGCGCGGTGTCTCCTCCCACTCTCTGCGCGCACGGGAAAATAGTCATGCCGGGAACCACGAAATTATGGGCGCCTCCCGAGATAGCGCCGGGATCGGACATTACCACCGCATACGGTAACTATAAGGTGGGGAGCGACTCGACCGTGACTGTGGATAGTCGGGTGGTCACCACCCTACTCAACGCAGGGTATAATATGTCGGCCATGACTCCTTACCCCATTGTTACGGGCGTCACCGAGGTCGCCATCGACGGTACCCATTCCACCTACTATGTTACTTCTGGAGGTACGGGGGGTCACGAGCCACTTCGGCTAAACTTCCCTTTCTTGGACATCGGCGGCTTCGTCAATGCCCAGCTTATCGGCCTCAGAACAACCATCGTGTTGGTCAACCAACCGAACGGTTCGGACGTTGTCGATCTAACTGTGGGTCTCGGGGGCAACCTCAAGTCTTACATCGAGAACAACGTTCCTCTCGGTGTCGAAAGGGAAATCTCTGACATCCAACTTGATTACGTTGGAGCTTTCGTCTGCTTAATGTGGGCTGGGGATCACTGGGCAATCGACATGGGACTCAGTCGTAACCAGTCGACATATACTCCGATCAATCTTGCAGGTGACTGGAGCCAAATCCTTGTTCAGAACCTTCCCACGGCTGACCCCGGCGTTCTCGGCCAGCTGTGGAGCAATCTCGGCATTCTTTCCATCAGCGCCGGGTAATATCAACATCTATCTTGAAGGGACACAACGATGACGAAGATTTTCATGCAAGCCCCGAAGGGGACCACGTCCGCGACCATCGAAGGTCACGAATACGAAATTCCCAAGAACGGGAAGATCGAAGTGAAATCCGACAACCATGTCGAGACACTGAAGCGCCACGGGTTCATCGAGACCGATCCCGACGGCGAGCCGGACTTCGACGGCATGGAAGACGGTGAACTCATCACCTACATCGAGGAACACGGCGGCGATGCCGATGACTCGATGAAGCGTCGCAAGCTGCTCCGCCTGGCGAACGAGGCTTACGAAGAGTCGAAGGGCTAAACCGTGAAAACTGAGAGGCTGACAACACTTGCCGCCGTCAAGGATTGGCTGGACATCACGGGTGATGAGAGCGACAGCACTCTCACTCGCTTGATAGATGCGGCCTCTCAGTTTATCCTGAGCTGGACAAGCCGGGATAGCTTTCAATCTCAACCCTATACCCAAACCTTTCGAGGCAATGGGAAACAGTCCACCCTTCTGAAGAATTGGCCGGTCCTTTCGGTCAGCTCTGTGGGTTTGGGTGGAATGTCTGTTTCTCCATCTTCTGCATTCGTCAACGGCCTGCCTGGTCGCGGGTACTTCATTAGCGATCCTCGCGATGCACCACAGTCGCTTGAGCTGGTCGGCTATTGCTATACCTATCAATGCCTGTGTCAGGTAACCTATGTCGCGGGCTTTCGTACCTCACAGACTTCGGAGATCCCGGCACTAGCGGATGGAGCGACGTATGCAGTCATTGTTCCGAATAGTGGTGGCTGTTGGTCTAATGACCTTGGCGTCACTATCAATGGTATCGATGCGCCGCTGTCAGATACCGGCACTCCCGATGTCGGTCAGTATGCCGTGGACGAGTGGGGCACCTACTCCTTCAATGCCGCCGACATAGGTCAAGTCGCAGTGATCTCTTACGACTATACTCCTTGGGTATTGTCGCAAGCAGCAACCGAACTGATCGGTGAGTGGTTCAAGCGGAAAGATCGTATTGGTCTCTTGTCGAAGACTTTGGGTGGTCAGGAAACCATCACTTTCTCGCAAAGGGATATGAACGACTCCATCAAGTCGGCGTTGCAGCTTTACAGCAATGTGATACCTCTCTGATGGATGCTGACTTCCTCTATGTCGATCTCGTCGGAGATCGTGCTCTTACGAGAAACCTTGGTCAGATGCCCGACATTGTTCGGGAGATACTTCTGGCTAAGGTAGAGTCGTGGACAGCTGAACTTAAGCAGAAAGTCGAAGATAACATCGCTGACCGCCTGCAGAAGAAAACGGGAAAATTAGCCGAGAGCGTTCAGATGGAAGTAACCTCTGACGGTGTGAAGGTTGATGGCCGTGTCTATATCGCCGGCGTACCCTACGCACAGATACAGGAAGAAGGCGGGTTCACTCCCGCTCACGACATCTTTCCGAGAAACGGTAAGGTCCTTGCTTTCATGGCGGCGACGGGACACAAGGTGTTCGCGACCCATGTGTTTCATCCGGGCGGCCATATCCCCGGAAAGCACTTCATGAAGGATGCCTATCGCGAGATGGGCCCGAAGTTAAGTAAGGGTGTTAAGAACGCCGTCGTTCAAGGTATCCGCGAACATATGAGGTCGTCATGATCGACGAGGAAGCCATCTACTATGCCTTGGCCGAACTCATGTCAACGGTTCGTTGGACTCGTGCGGGGGACACAACACCCAGCACCCGCAAGTTCGTCACGATCTCTCGACGGGTCAAGCTATTTGCGGATGTCGGTGCGAGCCAACAGCCCGCATGCTTCCAGGCAGAGTGGGCGTCCGACGAGCAGCAGACTAGCAATCTGCCCTATAAGACAACACTGATGGCCAACTGGATTATCTATCAGTGTGTGGCGAACGACCCCAAGGGTATCGGCGCCATCGAGAATAACCTGATCCTCAAGGGAGTTCGCGCAGCCCTTGCGCCGAAGCCTAACGACATTGGATTTTCAGACAAGCGAAATACTCTTAATGGTTTGGTGTACCATTGCTTTATTCAGGGACGACTGTTCCGTGACCCGGGCGACATCGATGGTCAGGGCATGTTGATCGTTCCTATTAAACTTTTGGTGCCATAATGATTTTCACGGGCCCGGAGGCGGGGGATAACCTCAAATCTGTGAAAGCGGGGAATGAGCCCTGTGGGGTTAATAACAAGGAGCTTGAAGTATGACTCAGTATGTCTTCGGCACCGGGCAGCTCTTTGCTATGCCCGTAGGCGGTGGTGCCCCGCTTCGTTTCGGCGCGTTGCAGGACGTGTCGGTGGATTTCAACGGCGACATCAAGCAGCTGTTCGGGCAGTATCAGTACGCGCTCGATACGGCTCGCGGCAAGACGAAGATCGAATGGAAAGCGTCGACCGGCAATATCGACATCGAGGCTTTCAATCAGCTCTTCTTCGGCGGCACGGTCGATACGGGTAACGAGCTGATCCAGGTGTTCAACGAAACGGGTACTGTCCCGGCGATGACCACCTATACGATCACCGTCGCCCATGCTGCCGACTTCGTGATGGACCTGGGCGTGAAGAAAGCGTCGGACGGTACGCCCATGAAGCAGGTCCCCTCGAGTCCGGCCGCCGGTGAATATAGTGTCAGCACCGGCGGTGTCTATACCTTCGCCGTTGCCGATGCGTCACTTGCCGTCCTGATCGATTATATGTACGAGTCGTCTTCCACGGGCGGTTCGCTGGAACTGACCAACCAGCTGATGGGATCGACGCCTCGTTTCCAGATGGTGCTGTCGCAGGTGTACGAGGGCAAGACCTTCACCCTCATTCTGTACAGTAATACCGCCGAGAAGCTGTCGCTCCCGCTCAAGCAGGACGACTATCTGATCGGGGAGATGTCGGGTCAGTCGTTCGCCGACGCCGCCAACCGCGTTGCTCGCATCACCACGACTTCGGTCACGGGCGGCGGCGCGTAATAGTTGAACGCGAGCCTGTGGGAGGGATTTCGGTCTCTCCCACTTTTTCATTCTATGAGAGGGACAACTCATGGCTAAGATCAAAATCGGTGACCGGGATTATGTGATCCCCCCTTTGAACTTCATCGCGCTGGAACGCGCCTGGCCTTACATCGAGAAGGCTACGGTAACGATCCATCCCATCGATGGCCCTTCAGCCATTATTCGGGTGATCGCCGCCGGCCTGATGGAGGACAACAACTTCGATCCCAAGCTCTTCGGCTGGACTCCGCCCGAGACCCCGAAAGACGCTGATGCGCTGGAGGTGTTGGCCACGCAGTTGCCGCCAAGCGACGAAGAGATCTTCGATGCGGTGACAATCTTCTTGAAGAAGAATTTGAAGTCTTCTCAGTTGCCCGAGCTCACTGCGACTCTCGATGAGATTACTGTGGAGGCTGGCCTGGTCGCCCCCGAGGGGGAAGCTCCGGCTCCGGTGGAGATGGAGATCGCTTCGCCGGAGACTGCAGCGAATACATCGCAGAACTAATAGCCGCGGGGATTGAGGGCGGCAGTTGGGATACGATACGAAAGAAATGGGGGCTTGCCCGCTACAACGTGATGCTCGATTGGTGGGAGAATAACGGCCCACCCGTCTACGTCGCTGCTGCCGCTTATCTCGGTCTCATCAAGGCACCCGGTAAGAAAAAGAAAAACGGCAAAGTCGATGCATCCGCTGGTAAAGGCAATCTCGACGAATTGCTGAAGTTAGCTGGACCTGGCGGGATGATAAACTGATGGCTGATGACGTAAACATTAACATAGGCATCAATCCCACAACGGCTGAGACCGGTGCTAAGAAGGCTGTGAAGGCGGTTAACACCGTCTCGCAGTCTTCTAAGGATTTGGAAGCCTCCTTCAGGCGTATCAAGACCGCGCTTGATCCCACCTGGCAAGCTCAGCAAAAATACAACCAGGCTTTGGCCGATGTCGTGAAGCTACAGAAGGCTGATCGACTTTCGAAGGACGAAGCAACGGCCGCTCGTAAGGCGGCCAAAGCGGCGTATGACGCAGAGACCGCGTCGATCACTCGTCGCATTGCCGCAGCTCAAGCCTTGGCCAGTGCTGATAAGGCAGCGGCTAGTGAGTCTGCGGCGGCGGCGCGTAAAAGGTCTCAGGAAGAAGTTGCCGCAGCACGACTTGCGACCCAGGAAAAGATCAACCTCGCTCGTCAAGAACGAGCCGAGAAGCAAAAGCTGTTTCAACAGGAACAAGCTCAGATCAAGCTGGCTGCTCAGCTCGCCCGCCAGGCAGCGCTTGACGCGGCTCGAGCAAATAAGCCTATATCTCAACGCGCCATCGGCCCTGTGGAACCAGGATCCCGTAATAGCGATGCATCAATCAAGCAACTTGAATACCGCATTCAGCAAGCGATGGGTAAGCTTTCTCGATTGACCGAGGAGGCTGAGGCTGCGGCAGTCCGAGCAGCGGGCGCGGCTAGCACGGAAATTGCACAACGGGCTCAGCAGACCGCCACAGCTCGTGCGGCGTCAGCGCAAGAAACCCGTGATCGTATCCTTGAGATGGAGCGCGACCTTTCCTCCCAGATTGGTGCACTTGAGGCGGAGGAGGCTGCACAAGCTAAGGCTGCGAACGAGGCACGTAAAACATCGGCCAAGGATGCTGCCGATGCTGCGGCCAAAGGGGCTCGTGATACAGCTGCTGCAAAGAAAGCTGAGCTTCAAGCTATTCGTGATGCCCAAAAGGCCACTGAGGATGAAGCAAAAGCAATCGCTCGTCAGGCACAAGAACTTCAGGAGTTCCGTGCTCAGCTGAACCCCGCCTATGCTGCTCAGCTTCGTTATAATGAGACCATGCAGCGCGCGACCGCGTTGCTCATGCAGAACAAGCTTGCTGAGGGTGAATGGATTGCCATTCAAAGGCAAGCGAATATTCAGATGGATATCAACACTCGGCAGATGGGTCGAGCAAATCAGGTTGGTATTCAGCTAGGTTATCAGGTTCAGGACGTTGCAGCTTCGCTCGCGTCCGGGATCAAGCCACTTGTTATCTTCGCTCAACAATCTGGTCAGTTCGCTTATGCTCTTCAGATGGCCGGTGGCAGAGCAGCACAGTTCGCTTCGATCTTGGGCGGTGTCTGGGTACAAGGTGCACTTGCCGCGGTCATCGTTCTATCCCAGCTGTGGGGTAAAGTTGATGAGGGTAAGACCAAGACGATCGACTTGCAGAATGCGGAACAACGTCGCACAGCTACGGTTCAAGAACTTACGAAAGCTCTAAAGGAATATACCGAAGCTCAGCAAAAGAGCAACAATACTCTGCTCGAGGGCTTGAGAATTACCGATGCCGTTAACTTCACCGAAGCGGGTAAGTTGTCCACTCAGCTCGCCAAAGCGAAGGAGGAGTTAGAACAAGCTAAGAGAAATAGAGATGCAACTCCCACTACCGGTGGTGGTGTCGCTGGTACCGGTGGTGCTGCACGAGCTCAGGCTGATACTGAAGTCGCGAAGGCTCAGGAGAAGGTTGACGATCTAATCAAGGCAGTCGGCGCGGCAACTAACGCATTAACCGAGTCTCGTGTTGCCCTGGGTAAAGCCACGGGTACGATGACCGCTGAGGACATCCTCTACAACAAGAACCAACAGAAGATCATCGATACCTATCGGAAGAGTTCTCAGAGTCTTCTGGAGTACATGACCTATCTGAAACAGCTTCGGGCCGAGGAGGATCGTCACAAGGCTGCTAAGGCTGCGGAGTCTCAAGATAGAAAGATCTTAAATAACGTTCAGGATGAAGACTTCCGTAATCCCCTGGACTCAATGACGGTTACCTCGCCGTTCGGTATGCGTAACGGCAAGTTGCATGCCGGCGTAGATCTACGCGCAGCTGTGGGAACTCCCGTCTATGCACCTCAGGGCGGTGTAGTAGATAAGAAAACCGGACTCAACCTTGATCCCAAGGGGTATGGCAATCTCATCACCCTTGACTTCGGCGCGGGGACAAAGGCACTATTCGGTCACCTGAGTAAGATCCTCGTGAAGCCAGGTCAGGCTGTCAACATGGGTGATCTGATAGGTTACACCGGCGGCACTAAAGGTGCCACGGGTGCCGGCGATAGTCAAGCTCCCCACCTTCACTATGAGGTTCGTCGCGACAACAAACCCGTAAACCCACTGCTGAGCAGGTATCCCACCGACGGCAGCGCGACGGGTGCCGCAGCATTGAAGGCCGCAGATGAAGCAGCAAAGCAACTTGCTCGAGACCTGTCGGCAGCTATCGACGTAAAAGAGGAATTGATTAAGGAGGATGACTCCAAGCCGCTCGAGGCGCAACTCAGCGAGATCACCAAGCTCGAAGATGCGCGTATCGAGATTATGCGTAATGCTTTCCACGAGGGTTCAAAGGAATTTGAGGAAGCACAACGACATAAGCTTAAAGTCGTAGATCAGATCAATCAGCAGATCGTTCAGCGTGAGATGGCCCGCATCAAGCAGGAACTCTCGCTTCAAGAGACTGCGGCTAAATCGCGTCAAGACGTCGAGAATGAGAAGCAGGGCGGTAAGGCCGACATAGTTGACTACAAGGCCAGTACCGGGATCATCACCGCACGTCAGGCAGTAATCGAGAAAGCTCGTCTTCTCGATGAAGAGTACCAGATGCAGCAGCGTCACGAACGGGAGATGTATGAGCTTAAGAAAAATGCCCTTATGGCTGAGCTTGCTCTCGACAACCTGAAACCTGAAGAAAAGCTTAAGATCAACAATGAGTTGAAGCAGATTGAAGCCGAGTATCTCGGTCAGGATGAAACCGCACAGGCGCAGTATGCTCGACGTGTTGCGGATATCAACCGTCAGCAGGCCGAAGCCGCTATGGCCGGCTGGAAGGAAATCACGTCTCAACTGTCGAGTACTTTAGCTTCAACGTTTCAGGGACTGTGGACTCGGTCGACCACACTCGCACAGGCATTGCTTAACATGGCAGATCAGATGGTATTCCGTCTGGTCGACATCGGGTTAAGGGCGGGTCAGCAACAGCTGGAGAACTGGATCCGTGTTCATATCTTGAAACAGAGAATGGACGATGCTGAGGTTCTTCACAAGCAAGTTAATGAGGCAGCGAAGACCGCAATAGTCTTGAGCGGTACGGGAGTACAGACCGGAGCGCATGTTGCCGCGGGCGGTACCGAGATGGCGATACACGCTGCGACCACAGCCTCCAAGGTTGCCTCTGAAGCAATTCAAACAGGCGCTGCGGTCACCGGCGCGACCACCCAGACTGCGGTTGCTGCGGTTGCGGGTACCACCGAGATTGGTACGAACGCGGCTGTTGCTGCGGCCGGCGCGTACAAGTCGACGGTTGTTATTCCGTTCATCGGTCCCGTTGCGGCGCCCGTTGCTGCGGGTCTCGCCCTTGCGGCTGTGTTGGGTTTTGCCTCACTGATCTCGGCTCGAGGCGGTCAAGGTGAAGTTTCTGATGACGGGCAGTTGTCCGTGCTTCACAAAAAGGAAATGGTCCTTCCTGAAAAGTTCGCTGTTCCTCTGCGTCGTCAGCTGACCGCACGTAGCAGTTCGGGAATGATCGGGTCCGCCGCGTTCCTCGGCACTTCTGTGCGCGAGAGCAGCACGTTGAACCAAGGCGGCCCGACCTTCAACTATCAGCCGCAGCATAAGAACATGGGCGCAAGCCTTGACACTCTCCTCCGCGAAGATGGTAGAACGATGCGCCGTTGGCTTCAGAACGAATGGCGCAATGGTCGCTTCAAAGGACAATCCGCATGACCAATCGAATTGTAGATGGCCTTGATTGGTTTGCTTCGGGGCAGAACACCGCAACAAGACAAATGCTCTTTGCCGCGAACGGGTGGTATGCTTATGGACAGCAGCTCTCGGACCCTTGTGATGTTATCACGGGGGCTTTCGGCTTTGGTAAAGCTTTCCTCTACGACAAGACCGTTGGCAGCTTCTCCTCCTACACCAACGGCTATGTTATCCCCATCGGTGTAAGCGTTAGTGAGGGGTTTGTCGGATTTCACTATTACAGGTATGACGACAGCTTTTTCGGTCAACCAGGAATGGTCTGCTTCTTTGACGCGGTTAACAATCAGTGTCAAGTCAGCATCTGCTTCGAAGATTATGGCATTATCAAGGTTTGGAGAGGTTTCCGTCCCAACGGGACTTCACCTTCAACTGCCGATCTTCTAGGCACCTCAGCGGTTGGGGCTTATCAAGACGGCGAACAGTTTCACGTTGAGGCTTACGTTAAGGTGGACTCGACTGATGGGGAGGTGGAGGTAAGAATAAACACCGCTCAGAAAGTTAGCATCGTTGGCTCGAATACGAAGGGGTCGTCGGGCTCGTCGGTGGCAGACTCCCTCTGGATTGGTGCGTGTCAGACTGCCGTGTCGGGAGTCCACGCAACACACTATTGGCTGGATAATCTCTTCTTCAACGATACGGCGGGGACGATCAATAACGATTGGCTCGGGAACGTTCGAGTGAAGACGCAGTTCATGATCGCTAATGGTCCTCACATCTCCTTCTCAATTGGTGGTAGTTCGCCGGCGGCAACTAATTGGCAATCTGTGCAGAACACTTTGCTCGATGGGACCAAGTTCGTCTATTCGGGAACGGTTGGTAATTATGATCTCTACGACCCTGATCCCAACTTGAATGCGCCCCTTGTCCACTCGCTCCAGATCCGCGGAGCCCTGTGGCAGGATGACGCAACGCAACGGGTTGCGAAGTACCTCGTCCAGATTGCCGGCGTGGATTATGATGCACCGACCAGTTTCTACACAAATCAGACACCCACCTTCTACAAGGATCGTATGGAAGTTAACCCGGCTACCAGCGCAGGATGGACAGGTGCAGATGTTAACGGACTTTATGCTGGTGTGAAGGTCGAGGCATGACTGGTCAGCTTCAAGACGATCTGTTTAACCTGGAGCCCTTGACTGAGGGTAGTCCAAACCTGACAGTGCCGTTAGTCAACCTCGAACCACTCGCCGAAGGTCAACCTAACACCCAAGTTAATCTTTTTGTTCTTGAGCCTCTCTCCGAGTCTGTTCGTCATCTACGCGCTAATCTCTTTGTTCTTGAGTCGCTTCAACCTGTTGTGCCGGAGTTTGATATGACCACGACGCCGTTTCCCGGTTTCGGTAATTCGACAATCGATCCGACGAAGCCCGCCGCTGCTGACCCGTTCAACACGGCTCTTCCTGGATTAGCTTTCTCGGTTCATAAGAAACCGTTATTCAAGACGAACATCCATGAAGCCCCTTCGGGCAAGGAAGTTCGTAATTCCATGGCGCAATACCCGCGTTGGGAGTTCAACTTGACTTATGAGTTTCTTGAGGACAAGACTGGGGCTGACTCTTCTCTCAAGACAATCATGGGTTTCTTTATGCTATGCGGGGGCAGCTTTGCAGCTTGGCTGTTCAAGGATCCTGACGACTACCTAGTCGTCAACGGTCTATGCGGTGTTGCGGACGGGACAATTACTGCGTTTCCATTTCTTCGTGACATGGGAGGCTTCCCCGAACAGGTCGGTCAGGTGGATCAATCCAACGACATCAACGTCTATGTTGACGGTGTTCTTCAAGACCCAGGTGACTATACGATCAATGGCGATGAGTTCATCTTCACTTCAGCACCGTCGAGCGGTAATGTGACCGCCGACTTTCAATTCTTCTTTGTCTGTCGTTTCCTCGAGGATCAATTGGACTTTGAGAAATTCATGGATAAACTCTGGCAACTGCAAGAATGTGACTTCAGGAGTATTATCCAGTGAGACCAATTACTCCTCAACCCGGATACACGGAAGCCGACGTTGTAGCTGCGTTGGTTTCGGGTCAGTTTATATATGCAGATTGTATAACCTTCATTCCGAAGACCGGTCCCAAGCTTCGATATACGACCGCACAGAAGATGGTTACCGTTGTTCCCATCGGCGAGGTTGGTCGGCAATCTTACACAACTGAGGTTCTTGTCGAGGGTCTCAAGACCAAGAACACCCTCGGCACTGATGTCGATGAGCAAGAGGTGACCCTCACTTATCCCGATAGTCCGGTCTATCAAGCCTCGATGACTTGGGCTCAGGCTCTACTGAAGGGTCGTCTCGACGGAGCACTTGTTGTTCGGGATCGATACATCGCCCTAAGTTGGGACAGTCCATGGCTTGGAGGCATGCCCATGTTTATGGGTTTGGTGTCCACCCTTAATGGCGTCGGCGATATGTCCGCCACAATGAACGTCAAGTCAAACCTCATCCTGCTCAATCGACAGGCTCCCGCATACCTGTGGGAAGCAAGCTGCAAGAACACTTGGGGAGACTCTGGCTGCGGTGTCGATCAGGGAGCCTGGTCAGTGTTGGCAGCTATCGGCGCATCTCCAACTCGTTCGGTTATTCCCTGGTCCGGTGCAACGGATGACTACAACTCTGGCAAGATCCACATTGTCGGCGGCGACAGTGTGACCCGTGTTCGGACGATTGCTAGAGTTGCCGGCGGTGATCTATACCTTGCATTCCCGCTGGACTATGATCCTACCGCCGGTGATAGCTTCATCGCCTTTCCCGGATGCACCCGCACCAACGATGCCACGCATGGTTGTCCGAAGTATTGGGGCAGTGCGTGGCCTAGTCACTTCGCGGGAGTACCCTTCATACCTGTTGCGGAAACAGCCGTATGACGGTCGATGAGCAACGAGCGCTGGTGCGCGACATCGCGAGGAGCTGGGTTCGCACTCCCTATCGTCACCGGGCGGCGATCCTGGGCGTCGGCGTCGATTGCGCGCGCATACTCATTGAAGTATATGCGTCAGCCGGGCTAATCGAACGTTTCGACCCAGGCAAATACTCAAGGGATTGGCACCTTCATCGCAATGAGGAAAGATACCTCGCCACCATCGAACGCTTCGCTGGTCCACCGATCAAAGACAATACGTCCATTGATGCCTGGGATGATGGGGTTTACAAACCCTTAACGGGGGACATCCTAGTATGGCGAGTGGGGAGAACCTTCAGTCATAGCGCGATTGTGACGGATTGGCCTTTCGTCGTCCATGCCTCCGCCCCGTCGGAGATAGTTGAGGAAGTATCCGTTATGGACACGATTGTCTACCGTCGCCCTGTGAAGGTGTATTCCTTGTGGAGGGGTGAATGAGTCTTTTTCTCGGGGGCAGCAAGAATAAGGTAAAGCCTCAGTTCACGGGGCTTTCTGTCCAGACATCCACAGGTGCTGTCCCGATACCCCTGTGGTACGGGAAGAACCGCGGCGCACCCAACATCATCTGGCAAGATGACTTTCAGTCTCACAAACAGAAGCAAACTGGCAAGGGCGGCGGCGGTAAAGGTGTTGACTCCTACACCTACTCCGCTAGTTTCATTCTTGGTTTGTGTTGGGGTGAGATCAATAACATCACCAAGGTTTGGAAAGATCAGTCAACTGAAGCTGATTTCTCCAGTCTCGGTTTTTCGCTATTCAAGGGCACCAATCCGCAGGCGCCTTGGGGATACCTGACATCGGCTCATCCGACTGCCGCCTTGGGGTATCCGAACATCGCGTATCTCGCAACGCAGAACTATGACCTTGGCCAATCCAATTCATTTCCGCAACACAGCTTCGAGGCCGAGGCTTTGCTTTACAATACAGGTGTCGGTGGAACTGTTCCCGATGCTGACCCCGCGTTGCTTATTCAAGATTACCTTGCTAATCCGATCCACGGTGTCGGCTTCGACCTGTCTGTTCTGTCGAACCTAGAGTCAACGCCCGACGCCCCGACGACTGGGGATAGTACTTTTCAGACGTATTGCCGTGCAATGGGGTTTGCCCTGTCGCCGTTTCTGTCCACACAGGAGCAAGCCGGGGCGACCCTCTCGCGCTGGGTGGACCTGTGCAATACTGCGGTTGCCTGGACGGGTTATAGCTTGAAGCTTCATCCATATGGTTCTGATGAGGTTACAGCTAACGGAGTTACATATCTTCCTGATTTCCCGATCCGGTACTCTATTGGGTTCGGCGATGTTATCTACAGTGAGGGTGAAGATCCCGTTACCTTTGATCGTAATGAGCCTGCGGATGCATACAACGCCTTTTCGATTGTTATCTCCAATGCCGCTAACTCATACAATGACAAACCCGTCCAGTGGCGCGATCAAGGATTAGTAGACGAGTTCGGTTTGAAGAACGCCGACTCGATGGATGCGAAGGAGGTAACCAGCGCCGAGATGGCAGCTATAATGGTTACCTACATGGGTCAACGTAAAGCTTATATCCGCAACAAATTCAAGTTCAAGTTACCGCCGAGCTATTGCCGACTAGAGCCCGCTGACATCCTTGAAGTTACCACTCCCCGATTGGGGACTTTCTTGGTTATGATAACTGACATAACCGAAGACGACGTTGATGATCTTGAGATTGAGGCCGACGAATACTTTGGCAGCATCTCCGGGAAGACCTCAACTCAATCTCAGGCGACGAGCAATAACCCGATCAATACCAACGTTCCTCCCGGACCCGTCAATCCACCGGTAATCTTTGAACCGCCCTCGTCGCTTGCTTCATCTCCCCAGGTCTGGGCTGCGATCTCCGGCGGCGATGGGACAATCATGAACCCGAACTGGGGCGGTGCTTTCGTCTATATCAGTACGGACAACGTGAAGTTTGACAAGATCGGTGAGGTCGATCAGTCTTCACGTCAGGGCATTTTGACCGCGGGACTTGCTACCTATGGCGGAACGAACCCCGATACCGTGCACACCTTGAGCGTTAGCTTGTTGATGAGCGGAGGCGAGTTGGAGGATGCTTCACCCGATGATGCAGAGGCGGGCGTAACTGTCAGCTATGTCGGCGGTGAACTCCTGTCCTACGAAACGACAAACTTGACAGGCACTGACGCCTATGACCTGACAGATCTGTGGAGAGGCCAATACGGCTCGACCATCGGGGCTCACCTAACTAACGATCAGTTTGCCCGCCTGGATAATTCGATCTTCAAGTATAACCTGCCCGCCGACTACATCGGTAAAACGCTATATCTCAAGTTCCAGTCGTTCAATATCTTTGGCGGGGCCGTAGAGGACCTGTCCACCTGTGCAGTCTACACGATTGTCACCACCGGTGCGGGATTTGGTACCGGCACAGATGGTAAGCCGAAGACTCCGACAGGACTATCGGGTTCTGCGGGTTCGGTGTTCGCGAAACTGACCTGGACAGCCAACTCGGTTAATGACAACGTGACAGGTTATCAGGTTTGGCGCGCCACGGGTGCGTCACAACCGTTCGGCAGTGCAACACTCATCAACACAACGACCGCTGCAGCCTCGGAGTATGTTGACGCGTCTGTGACTGCCCAACAGGCATATACATACTTCCTCGTTGCGGTGAACGTCATAGGTGACAGTGCAAACACGAGTGGGATCAATTTGACGCCGACGGCCTCGACAGCCCCGCAGCCCTATGGGTTTGCGTTCGGTCAGACTCCGGTGGTCAGCAAGAACCTTGCTTATTTCGATACGCCTTTAGCTTGGACGATACCCACAGGGCTGACCGATGCGCAAGGAACGATTGTCGATAACGATACAGACACCGCGGTTGCTCCCACGTCTCAGACTGACTTCGACATCCAGTCACCGCCGGGGACATCGATAGGAACGATGAGGTTTGCAACGTCTTCACTGACAGCAACCTTCATTAAGGCATCCTCCACCTCTGTGCCTTTGGGACAGATCACTCAGATTGTCGCTCCCTCAAACCTCAACGGTATCAAGGGTAAGATTACTGGCTCCATCAAGGGAACACGATAATGGCTCTTCCTGATTACATCTTCACAGAGGGTTTCGACAAGTACGGCCCCACGGGAGAGCCGAACATCTCCACCAACATTACCCTATTCGGCGAGTGGACCAGTGCTATCTTGAATAGCGGTCCCGGAGGTATGAACCTAGTAGCCGCACTCTCAGGAACGGGTTATGCGCTTAGCATATCGGAGGCAGGTTCTTCCGGTGGTACTCTGTTAAACAAGACGGTATCGGGAAACTTTCCACGCGTTCTTGGGGGTTATACTTTTTCCGTCGCTACACTCTCGGGCGGAAATCAACAGGGTATTCAATTCAACGACGGATCCACCGCCCAATTGTCCATCGGCATCAACGACTCCGGCCATATTGAGGTTCGTAGGGGAGGATTTGCCTCGGGCACGGTTATAGGAACTTCCACGAGTTCTTACTCACCGGGAACTAACCACGTCCTTGAGTATGACGTTACCTTCAGTGCGGCCTCCGGTATAGTTAAGATTTGGGTGGATACTATCCTTACCTCCATAAACCTGACAGGTCAGAATACCAAAACCACCGCTAATGCTTACTCGAATGCCTTCACCCTCGGAGCGGGTACGAACTTCAACTCCTATAATATCACCTTCGATCACCTCTATTTCTGGGGATACCTCGCGGCAGGCGGATCAGAAACACCCGCATTAACTAACCCAATCATCGAGACGCAGTTCCCGATCAGCGACGACACAAAGGTCTTCACCTTCGGTGCTGCGGTGTTTGGGCAGGTTTATTCTACAGTCGCGACAACGACCACGAATGCTCCCGGCGCGAATCGTCTATCATTGAGGAAGTACACCGCTGAAGTCGCCGGCACTCTTAACGCGATCAACATTATCCCCGGCGCGACTAGCGTTGGTGTAAAAAACAAGGGAGTTATCTACGCAGACTCCTCGGGAGCACCGGGGACTCTGTTGTCCTCCGGTAACGAGATTGTGGGGATGACCAGTGGAACAACCTTACTCTTGCCCCTAGTAACCCCTCAATCCCTGGTAGCCGGCACTGTCTACTGGATCGGGTATATCACCGACACTAGCGTGGCTGTGAGAGTCACCGATGCAAGCAACCTCGGCTATGGTGCCGCTAACACCTATGCCTCCGGTGCTCCCGGCACAGCTCCGGCGATGACCTCGGCTCAGTCAAGTTGGATGATGTGGGGAAGCGTCTCTGGTGTTGCAACAAACTGGAACGAGGTGAACAAGAATCCGCCACTCGGTAACCTCAGCTACGTTCAATCTTCAACGATTGGCGATGAGGATCTGTATAATTTCCCCGCCCTCAGCAGCACTCCTTCTGTGGTTTACTCGGTCGCAGTCAAGGCAAACGTGGCAAAGAGCGACTCCGGTGCTAGAACTGTAGACCTTCGAACCAAGTCTGTGTCAACCTCCAGTTCCGGTAGCAATACGGGATTGGCTCCCTTGACCACCTACAGTTTCTTAGCTTCCTACTTCACGGTCGATCCAGCAACGGGCGTAGCTTGGGTAGGATCGGGTGTCAATGCCGCAAGGCATGGCTTGAAGATCGCTTCGTAAGATGGCTCTGGGAACCTTTACCTGGTTTGACAAGGCGCTCGTCAAGATCGCCAACGGAACCATCAATCTTGCGGGCACCAACTTCAATGTGGTGCTTGCGACTATCAGTCAACCTATGTCGAAGTCATTTGTGGGATCGTCGGGAGCCGCACGTTACGCCGACCTTACTGCGGAACTTGCAACGGCAAACGGATACACCAATGGTGGTCTTGCATTAAGTGGTTTCAGCTTGATCGGGTCAGGATCCTCAGTCAGCTGGAGTACCGCCGCAATGACTTGGACCTTGACCGGGGGCGGCATAGCATTTCGGTATGCCTTGATCTTCGATAACTCGGCGACCAATAAAGACTTACTTTGTTTCCTTGACATGGATACTTCGGCCGGAAGCAACATTACCGTGTCCGCGGGTCCTTTGGTTATTACGCCTAATCCCTCAATTGTAGGCTGGAGTTCTTAAGATGGGCACTGCTACCAACCTACTTAATCGCGTTAAGGTAAATACCGCCACCACCGGGACGGGAACGGTCAACCTTGGAACTGCATCAGGGTTCTATCAGACTTTTGTTGCCGCGGGTGCTATATCGGGTCAAATCTATTCTTACCTGATCGAGGATGCCGCCGCTTGGGAGATCGGGTATGGTATTTACACTGCGGGCAGCCCGGGGACTTTAACTCGTTTGATGACGCAATCTTCCACAGGATCTTTACTCAACCTTTCTGGCAGCGCTACCGTCGCCTGCGTTGCTTTGGCCGATAGCTACGATCACGGTTTCTGGACACCCGCCCCCGCATTTCTGCTTAATCCATCAGCGCTCGCCGCAACTCCCACGGGTGCTTTTAGCGGGACAGCTCTACAAGCACTGCAGGCTTACTATGTCGATAGTTTCTTCTGGACAACCACATCGGGCGCACAACAACTTGTTATGGATTTTGTTGACAGCGTTCCTCTTGCCGGTATTATGCCCATTCAGAATGTTGCCGGAGCTCAGGGATTGTGGGACATCGGAGGCTCTACTGACAACGTAAGCTACACAACCCTTGCGGCTAGTCAAGATTGGGGAACTAATCAATACTCGCCCATAACCTTTAACAACACAAGCTATTATCGCTACTACCGTTTGCTTAAGGCATCGGGTTCAACCTCTAGTACACCTTATCAGCGATGGTTCCACTTCAAGGCTCTTGCTCAGTCTCGAATTAGTACGGGAGCGGCTGCCCCCTCAATTCGCAATAGCTCAATCACCTCCTCCAGCAATAACGTCTATACTGTTACCTGGCCTTCGGGCGCCGCTGCAAATGACACGGTCTTTATTTTCGTGGGTCATGGTTACGGGTACAGCAGTAATTCGGGAACAGCCTGGAATGTTGCTCAGAACCTGACGGGATCGAACTTCAATGGCGTGATGCTTTACAAGACATTAACTGCTGCGGATATCACCGCCGGATCAATGACGATCACCATGGGAGGTTCCTATAATGGTGTCATTTGTGCGGTCTGCATGGTAGGGACAGTTAATGTTCGCGGCATATCTGCTTCGCGTAATGGGTCGGGCTCGTCCCCCATTGTTCTTCCCACCACTGTCGCCCCTCAGGTTAATGATCGCGTACTACACTTCGGGTCCAACCGCGGAAACTCGGTCAATACTGTGAGTCTTGGAACAAGTGTCCAAAACGTTGCAGCTGTGGAGGCGTCCGGTATTCTCACGAGTCAGTCTATATCAAGCGCGGGGAATATCTCTCCAAGCTTTGCCTATGCGACGCCCGGATCGGGTAACTATCAAGCTTCAGTGTCGATGTATCAGTAATGGCCGGCTTTGATCCCATTGGCTCACCGCCAGTTGCTTCACTGGGTGGTGGATCGATACCGCCGGGGTATTATTATCCTGGTCCCGGTATTCTAACCTTTGGCGGCTTCTCACCAATCACCACGGGCATCACGCCAACCTTTGCGTCGGTGGTATTCCGCGAGGCTCTGTATTCAGGTAACAGTGCTACAAGGATATCTATACTAAGTCGCGAGTCCTTGTATGCCGCCACAGCTGTACTAAGGGAAGGACTAGCCGTTCGAGAGATAATGATCTCGAGCACATCACCGCTTCCTCGCACCGTATCACTTCATTCAATTAGTCGAGAAATCCTGAAGTCTTTCCACTCGACCTCAATGTCGGCGATTGCTCGCGAGGTTCTACACGACGCTACGGCTACCACTCGGATTGCTGAGGTATCTCGAGAAATTCTCTTTGCGATAAGTTCCGCTGTTAAAGACAGTCAACTAATCCGTGAAGCTTTGTATGCTGCTAATCCTCGTGCTGCAATATCCAGCGTAGTTCGAGAAGTCATGAGATCCGGCGGTGTTGCGGCTACGCAGGATGACGGGTTTGTATCAATTCTTTGGTAGGAGAAAGACTATGCATATCTGGGGCGACAGCAATAAGTCAAAGATCGCTTTGCTTCATCCGAACTTTCAGAGGGTGTTGAACCGTTACATCGAGATCTCGCGTCACGACTCGACTATCGTGGAGGGTCTTCGCACAGACGAACAATGCTACATCAACTTCGGCAAAGGTCGTACGGCAGCTCAATGCCTGGCCGGTGGGTGTCCCGCGAAGTATGCTCAGCCGTCACTGGCGAAGGTCACCTGGCTCGGCCACGCGCTGTCGAGTAATCATCGCAAGCAGGCCGACGGTTGGGGACACGCTGCGGATATATACCCGTACCCTGTGAGCCTGGTGCTCGGTCGTCCCGACAAGGAGTGGTTGCCGATCTTCAAGGAAATGAATGAGGACATGATCCAGGCCGCAAAGGATGTCGGCATGGCGGGCAAGATCCGCTACGGGGCGGATTGGAACGGCAACAACGTGTTGCATGAGCGGGGAGAGACCGACAACCCGCATTGGGAATATGTCGGATAAGGAGGAATGTATGGTTGACATGCCGGACTACGACAAACCCTTGGATGAAGATCCCGCAGTGCTGAAGGTGAATGCCTCAGCGTCTGTGGCACTTCTCGGGGTGGCTCTGAGGCAGATCGGATTGATCGGCGGCGGTGTCGCCTCGATCTACAGCTACCTCGGTGCTCACGATATCAAGGGACTCTTCACCTACCTCGGAAGTCATGAGTTCCTGGTAATCGTCCTGATGTTGGGGGGCTTCGTCGCAACAGCTTGGGGATACGTCACCGCGTGGACTCACAAGAAGCTGTTGCGGGAAGTCGCCGACACCAAACCCTCGGACATCGTTATCGTCCATGAAGGGTTTTGGTATCGGCTGACACATCTGTTTACCGGGGACAGATAACCCTAGGAGATAGCACCAAAATCAGATCCGCCTAGGCGGAGAGTGGGAGTCGGCTTGAATTGTCCCTCCGAGTCGGCTCCCACTTCATATTCATACTTCTCGAACTCTTCCTGCACAGCAAGGCTCAGCTCAAGTGCATTCTGCTGCTGACGCAACAGTCCTTCGATATTTTCGATCTTGCCCTTGAAGATCTCGGCGATAGGGTCCTGTTCCTGAAGTGACTTGAAACGACTCGCTAGCTTTTTGGCTATGCGAAGTTTCTTCTCCGTCGCTTTGATGTCGGCAACAACTTGACGCCGTGACGTCTTCATGCTGACAACGATCTTCAACTTGATGTCTTGCCAATCGACGTTGCTCTCTCCCGCACTGAACGGATGATCTGCGGCAGTCACCTCCGAGTCGATGACGTTCTGGATCATGCCGTCCATCACCGAACGAATAGCCTCCGGAGTTACCGGATTGGGATCGGTCTTGCCGGTCTCATCGTAGCGCTTGCGTCGCTCAGGATCGCTGAGTATGTCAAACGCTTCTTTGATCTCTTCGAACTTCGCCTTGTCGCCGCCATCCTTGTCGGGATGGTAGATCTTCGACAGCGCACGATACTGCGCCTTGACCTGTGCGAGTCCGGCATCCCGGTCTACCTGCAAGACATCGTACGGGTTCACTGCTTGATTTCCTTTGTCGTCAGGTTATGCGCAGCCGCCCAATCGATGATCGACTGACGCATAGAGTCATAGAGGGAAGTCTTCGCATCATTGCGACGTTGACAGCCCGCGTAATCATATGCAGCGTTGGCGTCTTCGGTCACGATTGTTGCGATAGACTTATCGTGGAGCTGGTTCAGGGGCAGGCACCGGGCACGTAACTCCGCCGTCAGCGGTGGCGGCACAGGGACTACTGTTGCTGGCGCTGCGGGCCTTGTTGAGGACCCGAAGCATCCCGTCAGAGATACCAGCATTGGGATCAGTAAAGCGTACTTCACTCTTTATCTCCTTCGTGAGCGTGGGTTGAACGATTGTCTTGTTCTCGATGTCGAGGTTGCTGAGTTGATCGTGGAGTTTCTGATCGACACCCGTAAGGAAAGTTTGCATTTTAGCTTCCGCTGCTTTCTTGTCCTCGTTCAACATTCCTTGAAGCTTGAGGTTAACAGCATCCTGTCGAGCTTGAGCCAGTTTGTTCTGAGTCTCCGCTCGTTGATAACCTTGATGATCGATGAACCACACAGCCGCGGCTAAGGCCAACGCCGCTACGCCGTAGGGAACAAGTTTCAATAACCATAGTGGCATGTTACTTCTCCTTGATCTTGACTTGATAGAGCTTGTGAACCCAGGTGACTAACTCGGGTGATGCGCGATAGCCCGCATTCCACACTGTCGAGATCTTGCCCTGTGCGCCGGCACGCTGGAGCACCTTGCGAAGTCTGGTGATGTTGACTGCGAAGATCTTGGGCTCGGGGCCGCCGTCACTGCGATCACTATAGAAGATGACGTGGAGAGCATTGCGTGAAACGATGGCAGGTGAACGCTTCACGAGGATATGCAGTATCAAGGCCATGCGGTTGGTCATGCCAAACCCAAGAGACTGGAGGACACCCACTTCCTCACTCGATCCGGTGAATGCGGATAACTGCTGCTTGAGCAGCTCAATCTCGTCTTCGAGTTCTTGTTCCCTTGATACCATTACTGCCCCCAACCCGGCTGTCGAATGTTGGCAGCATGATACTTCCTGGCAATGTTTTGGTCAACGGGCACCTATTAACGCGTATCGATCGACGCGATATGGCACGATGTCGTCGCGCTGAGCGCGTCGTGAGGCGTGTTTGCTAGGTGTCACGTCGCGTTATGCGTCAACGCCTAGCGAAATCGCCTAAGGCAGCCAAGAAAAAACCCCCGACGCGCGATGGCATCGAGGGCTTTTCGTCTCAGACCGCAGCTGAGGGATCAGTCGTCCGACTTGTCCTTCTTGCCCTTGGCCTTCTTACCCTTGGCGGGCTTTTCCTCGGCTTTCGCCTTCTTGCCCTTGGCCGGCTTCTCGTCGGAGTCGTCGGAGCTGATCTGGTCGATCACTTCCTGCATCTCCTTCTTGGTGTCCCAGCCATAGGACTTGCCGGCCTTTTCGATGCTGGCATTGCGCAGCTTGACGCGAACCGACGCGGGCTTCAGATCCATCGCCTTGGCGATGTCCTCGACGCCGAACTCGAACTCGGGCGCGGCCTCCTTCGTCTTGGTCTCGGTTTCCTTGTTCTTGCCCTTGGCCTTCGTGTCGGCCTTCGAGCCCTTGTCCTTCTTCGCCATCGTCATATCCCTCAGGTTAAGCGATCATAGAACGTTTCTGTGATCGACTTCTTCTTCTTTACAGCAGAAACGACGTCCGTGTCAATAGACTTACGTGCCGCGAAGATAAAAAATTCTGCGGGCTCGTTTTGTTCCAAGAAGTCGCCTCGACTAAGCATCTGATCGAAATCGATAAAAGAATGACCCATGGAGTATACGAAAAACTTACGCGCGCGATACAAATCGACACCCACGCCGCCTGTTCGTTGCTGGCATATCATCCACTTGAGTTTGCCGGCTTGAAAATCGAGGAGCATGTTTGTCCGTCGCTTGTCGCGTTTGATATCCTTGACCTTACCCCACAGGGACGCTCCCGGCCCTAGTTCGAGGCGTTCGAGCATGCGGTGAAGTCGATGAACCTCAAAGACGTACTTGCAGAAGATGACGAACGGTTCTTTCTTCTTGACGCGTTCGAGGATGTGCTGACGCATAAGCCGACGCTTTGTTGTTCCCGTTTGATGAACCTCGCCGTCTTCATCTTTGATATGCCCGCCGGTCAGCTGTTGAAGTTTTCCGATCTTGGTTATCTTCAAGGGAGTCTTGATGACCACGCCTTTGTGCTTCACGACCATCGTCTTCTCGAGCTGATCGTATCGGCGACGTTCCCGTGGGTCTAAGTCAAATCGAATGATCTTGATCTTGGCCGGTACAATACCCGCATCCTGTTTCGAGATACGCATAACGTGGGGACTGACCAAGTCCGCGAACTCGTCAAGTCGATCCTCCCGCATTGGTGCTTTGCGTTTGGCTATCTGGTATGCAAGCAACATCTTCTTACGTTGGATCATGCCCATCTTTTTCTTGAGATCGATGCTTGGCTGCACTAAGAAGTGAGCTTCGAAGTGTTTCCACACATCCCCGAGTGCTGTGACCTCCACGAAACGCATGATACCCCACAGGTCTTTGGGGTCAAGATCCATCGGGGTTCCGGTGAGCGCTAGGCGACGACGTGCGCTCTTGGCGATCAACGCTGCATCGCGTGATGATTGCGAGCTGCGGTTCTTAAGACGTTGAGCCTCGTCCCAGATGAAGTAATCCCACTTGCGTCGTTTGAGTTTATCTCGGATCGGTGTGACCTGTTCGGGATTGAGCAGAAGGACGCGATAACCTGTGGGATTGTTCTTTTTGTCTTTGTCGTATGAAACTAGATCACGGTGCACCGAGTACCAGGGGAGGCGCTCGCTTAGGAACTTTTCCCAGGTGCTGGACAAATTGGTGAGTGGCCCAACGAGCAGAACGTCGTGGCACTCTTGCTTTAGAACGGTTAGAACGGCGCCCGTAACCCAGGTCTTCCCCGTGCGCTGAGCGAAGAGTGCGGCAAATCCACTTGTAGAGACGATCGCCTCTGTACCGGTTCGCTGATGCGGCCTGAGCTTCTTTAACCAGGGATATTGCTTGCTCAGGCGTTTCCACGATACATGCGATAGCTCCCTCGTCCCGCCATTCAGCGAGAGTTTGGAGTTGAATGTCCGAAGGCTTTCCTTCGAGAGGGAGTTTGACTTCGAACTTGAAGCTGATCCCGCCACAGACGCCGTCGATGTCCGGTTGACCGCTTTCTTGGAATGCCGACCCATGAACCTTCCACCACTTCCCGCCGCACTCGGCTTTAAGGCGTTTCTTAATTCGCTGTTGAAGTCGACTCTCCGATTTCTTAGCCATGAGTCTCTTCAGCCAGAAGAGCTAGACAACTTTCGATGGTATCACCAGGTCGCCGACGCCACTCGATCTGTGGGTTATTGAACCAGGTGCCGTTCTCCCGGCCCGGGTCGCCGATCAATATCACTCGTTTGCCGAGCGCTAACGCCGCACCGAGTTCCACGAGCACTCCCTTGAGACGTTCATCTGGAGCTACAACGGCGATCAGGACATCGCAGTTCGCTACGTCCTCCATGCACCACGTCCACAACTCAGCAAAATTTACCTCGTCATCCGACAGGCCATCTGCAACGTCGATCCATCGTGAAATGAAAGGGGCACCAGCGTCACGAAGCTCACGCCACCGCGGGCGTCGTATTGCCTTCGAGGCAATGTAAATCTTCATGTCAATTCCTCTCCACAAACTTCAAGGTGAAACTCACCATCTCAAAGTCGTCGTGGAGTGTATCGGTTGATTGTCCGACGCC
>Ga0070712_100000043_pt1 | contig 66419 bp, 96 predicted proteins | sample LARL81metaG_FD_71396 | JGI IMG/M metagenome (GOLD analysis project Ga0070712, IMG submission 71396) | Corn, switchgrass and miscanthus rhizosphere microbial communities from Kellogg Biological Station, Michigan, USA - LAR L8-1 metaG | ecosystem: Host-associated > Plants > Roots > Rhizosphere ...
GACGGCCCAAACAACGGCGGACACGCAAAGCGGGCTGGCGCCCCTGACGGTTCAGGGCGCGACGGAAAGCGCTCAGGCCAACACGACGACTTTCCAGAACCAACAGATTGGCGAGGTGGCCCAACGCGCGCGTGCCTATGGCGACGATGTGGAAGGCGCGGCGAAGGCGTGGGATGACGGGATGCAGGCTCTCGTCGACAAAGGGATCGCCGGCGCCGGACAGTATATCGGCCATTACCGGCCGGATTTCGCACAAAGCCTTGCGACCGCGATGGGCAAGCCCGGCGTTCCGGGATCGAACGCGCCCGTAGGAACCGGAGCCGTGCCGGAAGGAACAGACACCTCGGCCATTCAGCGCTCGGTTGCGACCATGCCGGCCCCGCAAGTTCAAACGAGCCTTGCGAACATCAATCGCGCGATCGACAGCTTCAACAAGATTGCAGACGCTTCCGTGCCCGGGACAGCGGCGGAGAAATGGGCGGCTGAAATTCAGGCGTTGAAGGCTGCTGGATTTCCGCCGCAGCAGCTTCCGCCTGAACAATACAGCATCGACGCCTATAAGCGTGTGAAGCAGCAGCTTGATAAGCTGGTGCCTTACCGCAACGCGCTTTCCGAGCGCGCCAATCTTCTTGCCACGGGCATCCCGCAAGCAGCGCCTCCGCCGCTCTACAAGCCGGGCGAACCAAAGGTCCTTCCGGTCCTTGGCCCGGGCGGCCGGCCAATCGCGGTCTCGCAAGATCCAAACTCGGGCCTCCCGGTGTTCACCCAAGGTCCGCCCGGCGCTCAGTATCGGCCGCCGGCGGCGCTGCAGACGGTCGAAGGCAAATACAATTTCGCCAAAAACACGCTTGGCTTGAACGATCAGGCGGCACAGGATTTTGCGTCCGGGCGCCGGGCGATTTCGCCTCAACAGATTATGCAGGGTGCCGAGCGTCAGGCCCGCCAAGAGTATTACGACCAATTCACCTCGCTTGCCCGTCCGGATCCTCCGGAAGGCGCGCAAGCCTGGATCGACAATCGCGCCAAAGAAGTCGCCCGGCAGGTCTCCGCTGCTGGCGGTCCGCAACCGGCGGCCGCTGGCGGCGACAAACTCAGTCCGGCCGACGTTCAGGCGTCCATTGCTGCTGCAAAAGCCGCGATGGCAAAGCGGCCGGACCTCAAAGCGCAAATCCTCCAAAGGCTGCAGGCCGCGGGCATCCCGACGCAAGGGCTTTAAGCCACCATGGCTGTGCTTGATTTCTCTGACCTTACTGGCGAGGGCGGCGAGGGCGGCGGTGGTGGCACATATGATCCGGCCGACGATTTCGTTCAGCGTATCCAAATGCAGGAGGATCCGCAGCAGGATCCGAACGCCGTTTCGCCGGCGGGTGCGCGCGGTCTCATGCAGGTCAAGGATGCAACAAATTTCCGGCCCGGCTATGGCGTCCGTCCGGCCGCGGACAATTCACCGCAAGAGCGCGTCCGGGTCGGGCAGGATTACGCCAAGGCGCTCCGGGAAACTTACGGCGACGAAACGCTTGCGGCCTCTGCTTACAATGCGGGGCCCGGAACCGTCGATGGCCTGATCAAAAAGTATGGTGACCCACGCACGGGCGAAGTCAGTTGGGACGAATGGCTGAGCCATCTTCCAAAGGAAACCCGCGATTACGTCGCCAATGTCGCCCCTCCCGGCGGAGCGGAAACAAGGCAGGCGCGGGCCGGACAATCGAACGCACTGAACTTCGATGATTTGCTGGCGTCAAAGCCCGTCTCATTCGACGATCTGCTGCAAACCCCGGCGCCCTCACCGTTCAATCTCGAGGCGGCAACCGGCGCTTTACAGACGGCGGACAAGTATCTTGGCGGCCTCTCACCGGAAGCGGCCGCCCGTGTCCAGTCGGCCGGGGTTACCGCGGCGCGCGAAGCGGCCACTCCGCCCGAACAACTCTACGGCGATTTCGCGCCGGAGACCCAAGCCTTCCTCAGCAAGTTCGGGATCCATCCTTACGACCCGAAGCAGCCGCTCAACGTCGCCGGTCCCGCGATTTACAGCGCCGCGAAAGCCGCCGGCATCGGCTTTGGCCTGATCGGTAGCGCGTTCAACGCGGCCATTCATGGCGGCACGGCCTATGCGCGCCAAACCCTGATTGAGCACGGCGTTCCGGAAGAGACCGCAAACGGCCTCACCCAATGGCTCGGGCAACTTGCCGAGTATCACGCGATAAGTCCGGAAGCGAAGGAAATACCCGGCTCTGCCCGGATCGGCACGGAAGTCCGCCCCTCTGCTCCGGTCGAACCCGAAAATCCGGCGGCGGACGCCTTTAGTTCAGCCACGGCACGCGCGCTTGGAACACCTCTGCTGCTGACCGGTCCAGAACGGCCGCCGGCGCCCGGCGCGGCCGCGGCACCTCCCGGCCCGACACCGCCAATTGATCTTGGTCCGCTCGGCAACCTGCGGCCCGGCGCGCCTCCGCGGCCAACTCCAAGTGCGGCCCCTCCGCCGGAAGCAAATGCTCCTGGTACCGTCATTCCGGCGCGCCCGGTTGCTGCGGCTGCGGACGATACCGCCATCACCTCGACGGGGAGGGAAGTGCCGGTCAAATATGCGGTGGTCGAAGCGAACAGCCTCACTCCGTCACAAACTCTCGCCGGCGGGGTCAATCCGAACTTCCCGCGCGAACTGCAGCCGCGTGATCGTTCGCGTTTGGTGAGTGCAGCGCAAATCGCCAACATCGCGCAAAACCTGAACCCGCGACTTCTCGATCGTTCCCCCACGGCCTCAGATGGGGCGCCCATTATCTCGCCGGACGGCATTGTTGAAAGCGGCAACGGCCGCACGCTTGCCATTCAGCAGGCTTACGCGGAGGGACGGGACAGCGCGGGCGCCTATCGCAAGTATCTGGCCGATTCCGGATATCCGGTTGAGGGCATGAAGAACCCTGTCCTCGTCCGGATTCGGCAAGGCACCATGGCGCCCGATGAGCGGCAAGCCTTTGTGCGGGAAGCCAATCAATCCGGGACCGCCGGCTATTCCGCAACCGAACAGGCGCTCGCCGATGCGGCGGCTCTGCCCGATTCCTCGCTCGATCTTTACCGCGGTGGTGATATCGACGCGGTTGGAAACCAAGCCTTCGTGCGCGACTTCGCGGCCCGTGCGCTGACGCCCGCGGAATACGGCAAGCTGGTCGATACCGATGGGGCGCTGTCGCAAGATGGCATCCGGCGCGTCCAGAACGCGCTTCTCGCCAAAGCCTACGGGGATCCGGGGATCATCGCCAAGGTGATCGAAAGCAAGGATTCTGAAATCAAGGCGATCGGCGGTGCGCTGCTGGACTCGTCCGCCGAATGGGCACGGCTGCGTGCCGACGCAAAGGACGGCACCATTCCGCCGGAAATGGATCAAACGCCGCATATCATGGCGGCTGTGAGCATGGTGGACCGTGCGCGCCGCGAGGGGCGACCACTTTCGGAGTACACGAATCAGCGCGACTTGATGACGGGCCAAGCGGTCGATCCGGCGGTCGAGGGCTGGCTGTCGCTGATGTTCCGCGACACGGACAAATGGAAGGGGCCGGTCGGACGCGCCAAACTCAATGAAGCGATCAGCAATTATGTGACGAAAGCCCGCAAAGCGCCGGGGCTGACCATGCCGGGGCTTGCCGCGACGCAACCTGCTGATATTGTCAGTCTCGCGCGGCGGAAACTGGAAAAGTCGTATGGCAAGGCCGGACCTGGTGGCACTGGCGAAGGCATTGGAGAAGCAGGCGTCCCAGGAGCCGGACAAGCTGCTGAGGGCGGCGAAGCTGCGCAAGGCGACCAAGCTGCGCGTTCTCGCGGCGGCGCCGGCCGCGGGGCAGTAAGGTTTCAGCGCGAAGAACGGGAAGTCCCGGAACCGCCGCTCAATCCCAAAACCGGAAAGAAGATCACGGCCGAACCGCTCGCCGGCCATCTGGCGATCTTGCGGCAAATGGCGCGCGAAGGTGACGTCCAGGGCCTTCGCGACGCGATTGATTTCCACACCGAACCCGGTATGCCCGCCCACGTCAAAGGCGAACAGTCCGAAGTGGCGGCGCAATATGCGCGCGATCTGCTCGAGCATCTTGGGCAGCCCGCCGGGCCTCCGCCGATGAACCGTGAAACCATCCGCGAAGCGAACGGCCTGCTCCCGGGCCCGAAACCCGATCCCCGCAAGCGGCTGATCGAACAGGTTGGTCCGGTCAGGGTCTATGAGGTCGATGGCAACACCGTCCGCAATCGCTGGTTTCTCGATTTCACGGAAGGTGGGAACGACCATGCGTACAAAGAGTGGTTCCCGAAAAATGAAGTCTGGATCGACGGGAGCAACAAGACCGAATTAGGCCCAATCATCCTGCATGAACTCCACGAACGTAATCTCATGCGCGATGAGAAGATGGGCTATGAAGATGCTCACGACCGCGCCAATGTGATTGAGCATTACGCCCGGAACAATCCGGACGAACTGCCAAAGCTCCTGCAGAAAGAGCGCGACCGCCTTACCGCCGGCGAACCGAAATTCGCGACCGAACCGGGCGCTGTCGATGCCAAGGGCAACCCCCTTCCGCAAATGGTGATCCCGGGGGCGGAAGCGTCCACGCGCCAACTGGCAGCAGCCCGCGAGGCGGAAGGCCGCGGCAAGATCCAGCCCAGGCGCGCACAGGAAGCCCCGGGCGGCCTCTTCGGCGAACCCCCTCCGAAGCCCAAGCAGGGCACGTTATTCGAGCGCAAGCAGCTTCAAACGCCTGAATTCAAGCGGTGGTTTGGGGACAGCAAAGTTGTCGACGAAAAAGGCGAGCCGCTTCGCGTCTATCACGGTACGGCTACGGCTCCGGAAGCGTTTGACGCCTCCCGTGCAGGAAGTTCCTCAACCCATCCAACTGCGGCGCTTGGGTTCTTTTTCACGGACAACCCTGACCTCGCCGGTCAGTTCGCGGATGAAATCGACACGACGGATTGGCCGCCGAAGCGCCTCCCCCAGGAGGGCGCCAATCTCGTTCCGGCATACTTGTCGATTAAGAACCCTATGAGAATGACTGCCGAGAAGTGGCGGGATGTAGTGTTTCGCGCCGGGGCGAATGGGGAGCCCGGGTTTATTGGTTACGGATTGGAACAGGTGCGACGCTGGCGCCAGAAGATTGAAGCCGCCGGTTTTGACGGCGTGCATGTGATAGGCGACCCGAAATACCGCGATTCTCTGTCGCCCGAGTACGGTTCGGATAATTGGGTCGCGTTTCGCCCGGAGCAAATCAAATCGGCGGTCGGCAATCGCGGTACATTCGACCCGAACGACCCGCGCATAAATTACGAACGCAAGCCCGGTGCAGCGACGCGCATGGAGGGCGGGGCGCTGCGGCGGGTGATCGGCGACGACACGGTTGCGCACCTTCCCACAAATCCGAGCCCGGCTGAGAAGGCGATAATCGAAGAAGTTTCCAGGATCGCGCAAAGAATCGTTCCAAAGGCTGAGGTCATTCCGGCCCGAAACATCACGGTTCATGGCGAGGCGGCAAAGCAGAATGTCGCGGCGCGCGTCATGGGCTCGACGGTGCTTGGACCCAGGCGGCTGATTGCATGGTCGCTCGAGTCCAAAGATCCGGTTGGCACGATGCGGCACGAAGCAATCCATTGGCTGCGCGACGCGGGCTTTTTCCGTCCGGGCGAATGGCGCGCCATGGAGCACGCGGCCCGCGCCGGAGACTGGATTGGCAAACACGATATCGGAAAGCGCTATGGCGACTTCGATCAGGACACCCAGACCGAAGAGGCTATCGCCGAGCATTTCAATCAGTGGCGGCGCGCGCCGAAATCGGTCCCCGCTTTCATCCGCCCGATATATGAAAAGCTCGCCCGGCTGCTTGGCCGTGTAGGCGATTTCCTTCGCCGGCTCTTTGGTGCCGACGTTTCTGCCGATGATGTTTTCAGCAGGATAGAGGCCGGCGAAATTGGCAGCCGCGGCCAATACGTTCCGCCGCGCCCGGGTGCCGTCGCCAAATCCGGCTTTGGCAAGCGGCCGTCCGCGCTGATGCAGAGGGCACAAGAGCAAGCCGGATCGACCACGGAAACTGTTGGGGTTGGTGCTGACCTAAAGCGGCTGATCGACCTCTTCGGGCCCAAAATGTACGCCGGCAATATGCCGAACGTGACCGTGAAGGAACTGCTGCAGAATTCCTTTGATGCGGTCAAAGCCGCCCTCGCCCGTGGCGATATCAGGCCCGGGGAAGGCGTAATCCATATCGACCAAAACGACGCGAACCGGACCGTCCGCTTTACCGACAACGGCGCCGGGATGAGCCCGGAAACGGTGAAGGATGCTTTCCTTACGATCGCGGGCACCAACAAGGGCGATTTGACTCCGGAAGAGTCATCGGGCGGCTTCGGCGTCGCAAAGCTCGCTTTCATCTTCGGCAACAAAAGCCTGCATGTCGACACGGTGCGCGATGGCGTTCGCACGGTGCTGTCGACCACGGGAAAGGAATTGCTCGACGGTAAGGCCAAACTCGTTTCGCATCCGACGACGCTTCCCAACGGCACCACGGTCCAGGTCGAATTCCCGGAGACCTACAAAAACCAACGGGGTGAAGAAGAACACCTTTGGATGCCGTACAACGTCGCGAACTATGACGCGCTCGGAAAGCCGCTGCTCGGCGACGTCGAAGTGAGGGTTTCCAAGAATGGCCGCGAGCCAACCACGCTTCCGATTGGGCGCAATTCGGATATGAGCGAAACGCCGAAGGTCACCACAGCGCATTTCCCATGGGGCGATATCGACGTCTACATGAAGCGCGAAGAAAAGGACTATCCAAACCACAGCGTTCTTTCGAGCGGCATGTATCAATTCGATTCGCCGATTAACAAAAAGCTTCTGGACTTCAATCGCATCCCGTACCGGGTCATTTACGACGTGCGGCCCAAGGTCAAAGCCGCGGACCCGATGTACCCCTTCAACAATCAGCGCGAAGGCTGGTCCAATAAAATCAAGTCCGACGTCGTTCAACTCGACAGCGTAATGCGGCGGAAATTCTATGCCGACGAAGCCCAGAACACGGGTGGGACCTTCTCCCACAATGTCGTTCAGATGCCGCTTGCGCGCGGTACTTATCAGCCCGGGCAACAGGTCGGGGCGACGGCTCTTAACCTGGCGCAACACCTTCCGAAGGCCGAAAACTTCGATATCCAGCCGCACCTTCACATTGATAGCGGCAAGATCCGGGTCGGTGGCGAATCGCGCGATATTTCGAAAGAGGCCGAAGCCGTCGCCAATCCAAAGGATTTCAATTTCCAGCCCGAACAGGTCCCCTCGGATCAACCGCTGCTGCACAGCAATCTGAACGTCGACGTGATTGCGGAAGCCGCGCGGCGGGCAGGGATTGAGCCGGCCGAGTCCATGCACTTCCTCGCCTCGATCGGCACGGTAGTCCAGGATTTCCGTGATGCGCTGGCAAAGCTCGGTGAGCAATACACCTCATGGGGCGAACCCGGTCACCCGGTCGGCGTGTCCCTCGATCGGCAATATCATGGCGTTCATATTTCGGTGCCGTACAACGGGTTTTTCCTCAACCCATTGGCGGTCCGTACCGATACGATCGGCGGTCATGCGGCCTCGCTGATGCACACGCTCCTTCACGAAGCGGCGCACACGGTCGCCAAAAACCACAGCGAAGATTTCACCATGGCGCTCGCCAAATTGGAGGGCGACTTTGAGGACACGCATCCGGGATTGCGCGTGGCATTGCAGAACCGGCTTCGCGGGATTATTGAGGCAAACGAAGGTGCCTTTGACGCTCTAAGGGAGGTCTACAATGACCCCGCTACAGAAAACATTGAAGCGCGTCCAGGTGGCATTAAAGGGGCGGTTGAGCAACCGGGACGAACTGACGGGCTTCTTGGACGCTCATTCAGCCTACGCGAAGAGCAACAACTTGGGTCCGAAATACGTCGCGGAAGCGGAAAGCGCGTTTCAGCGGGCGAAGCAGGGCGCGACACTGGACGACCTCTTGAAAGCGTAAAGTTCCAGCGGCCGACACCGCCGGGACAGCTTCCGCTCAATGTGCCGGGCGCCGGCGATGTGTTCGGGTGGATACGCGGTCAGGAAGATGAACTCTTCCGGATGCGCCAAGCGAACGAAGCCGACAAAATCGAAGCGCTGAAAGTCCTTCAAAGCCTGCCGGCTGCGATGAAGGATCCGGCCCTGCGCGAACGGCTTTACGAGCGGGCGGAAAACGCCATCACGCTTCCGACCGCGGAAGAGGCGCTGTTTCAGCAATACGTCAAGCCGTGGATCGACCGTGGCACGGCGCTCTACAATTCCATCCGGCGCTCTGGCTATCCCGTCACCTCTGACGGCTATGTGCATCGCATCGTGAAGGGCAAGGGCTCGATGTACGATGAGCCTGCTGGCGCCAACGCGACCAATCCGATTTATTCTGGGAGCCTCACCGCTCGCCGCACGCTCTCACGCAAGGCGCCATCTTTGGAAGCGCGCACGATGTTCGCGGCGGAAGGGGACCGTGGGACGGTCCGCATTGTCACGGCGCCGGATTTTAAGGTGGGCGACACCTGGTACGAGAACGGCGAGCGCTTCCGGGTACGGCAAGCGACCACGCGCGAAATCGAAGAGAACACCAATCTCCGCTATTTCAAAGACGGCCTGATCAACTCAATAGACAATGCGCTGCGGCTGCAAAGGGCCAAGCGCAATATCGACTATCTCGAGCGGCTGAAAGCGGACCCGGCCTTTTTCGATAACGCCGCGGGGCCGAACGCGCGCGATGTGCCGCGGAATTGGGTCACCACGAAACTTCCCCAACTGGCTGGCTGGCGCATGGATCCCCGCATTGCGGCCATGGTCGACGACTTCTATCAGCCGGGCTTCGGGCTTCCCGAAATCCTGGGCCGCATCAATCACGCGCTGACCACCTCCATCTTCATCAACCCCGTGTCCTCGTGGTTTGGTCACGGGTCGAACGTCGCGGCGCATTGGTTCGTCGGCCGTGGCTGGCAAAATTTCATGCCGCACACTTGGGGCCGCACGGCAACAAATCTCGTGCGCGCCGCTCGAGACGTGAACCGGCTCTCGCCGCAATATCTCCGGATGATGCGCGAAGGCTCGGCCCTGATGTATGCGCCAACGGTTGCCCGCGATTTCCACCAAACCATGATCAAAGCCATGGGCGGGGAAATGCAGAAGAACCCCGCAACCTGGGCCGAAATCGCCAAGCGTGCCGGCACCACTCCGCTCGCAATCCTCCGGGGACTGAACGATATCTCGAGCCGTGGCCTGTGGTATCTGAACGACGTTCTTATGCTCGGGCATGTTTACGACCTCATGGACCGGGGCCGGACGGCTCGAGCGGCGATTGCAGAAGCGGAAGCCGATATCCCGAATTACCGCATCCCAACGGAAGCGTGGAATGGTCCGGGCGGCCGGGCGGTCTCACAAATCCTGCAGGATCCGAATTTCCTGATCTTCTCGCGCTACCGCTACGGGATGATGAAAGCCTATGCGAGCGTGCTTGGCAACACGGTCAAGGGCACTGGCCCGGGGCGCGTCGAAGGGATCGGAAAGCTCGTGGCGCTGACGGCGCTCATTGCCATGATTTATCCGCTGGCGGACAAGGCGGTGCAGATGGCGACGGGCGATGATGATGCAAAGCTTCGTCGCGCTGGTCCGGCAAGTGTCGTCGACGCCATGGCGCAATACCGGGACGGCGAGGTGCCGTTGACCGATGCCATCCACGGGCTCGTTTCGCCGGCGCCTGGCACCTCGGCAATCCTGCAGACGGCCGCGAACCAAAAGTCTTTCAACGGTAAGCACATTTACAATCCCGAAGGGAGCCTGTGGAACGCGGCGAAGGATATCGGCGCTTTCTGGCTACAGCAGATGCCGCCGGTCCAGCAGGGGACCGAAATCGCCACTGGCGCGCGCACGCCGGGGCAGATCGGCGAACAGCAATTCGGGATCAAACCCGGCCCCGCCGGCGGACCTGCGCAAGCCTATTCGATACAGCTTCGCAAGGCGCACGCTGATCAACTTGAAGAACAGCTACCGCGGCTGCGCCGGCAATTCCAATCCGGCGATCGTGAGGGTGCTTTGCGCGAACTTGCGAAACTTGGAATTCCGCCGCACGAGCGGATGTTCTATGCACGCTCTTGGAGCAACCCAACGGGCGTGTTCAGAACACCGCGCTACGCGACACCTGAACAGGCTCAAAAGCTGCGGCAATTACAAGGGGGCAGACAATGACGGCGCCTACACCATGGTCACGCTTTGTCATGCCGCATCAATACGCGCCTGATGTTACGGGCGCGCCGCTCCCGGGGGCAAAGCTTTATTTCTTCGCTTCCGGCACGGCGACTCCGCTCAGCACCTTTTCAGAGGATACGCTGTCGATCCCCAATCCCAATCCGGTGGTAGCCGATGATGCGGGGATATTCGGGGAGATTTTCCTTCAATCGCTTCTGTACAAGGTGCGGCTGACCGACGCGAACGACAACGAGATTTGGACGGCCGATCCGGTTGCGCCCTTCATTTCGTCTCTGCTCGGGGGTGCAAAGTTCTTCGTCGCGGAAGTGACAAAGGATGGCAATGGCGGGATACCCGTGCCGGGCGTTATTGCCGACTCATACTGTCCGGTCGACTGCGATATCATCGCGGCGATTGTTCAATCCACATTGGCCGGAAGTGTCGCGCTCGACGTGTGGGTCAATGATTTTCAGGTCAACACGCCGCCGGTGCTGGCGAATTCCATTGTGGCCTCGGCGCCCCCGACACTGACCAATTCCCAAAGCTCGATCGACACGACGCTGACGGGCTGGCTCACTCACATTCCGGCCAATTCTGCCATTCGCTATTCGATTACTTCAATCGACACGGTGATCACGCGGTTCACGCTGACGCTGGTTGCGAGGGTATCGACCTAGATGGCTTACGGCACTTACAGCTTCAACATTTCCATGTCCAATTTCGGGGACATTTTTCTCACGAGTCCCGATCTTGGCAGCCATGTCCCGGCCTATGGCTTCATGATTTTGACGGGATATGACGACAACGCCGGCGGTGCTGAAACGGCGGACGGGCGGCTGTCATTCGGCTTTGCGATCGACGCCGACCAAATCAGCACTCCATCAAACCAAGCCAATCGCGGAATGGCGTGGGTGGCATCACTGAACGCCGGCAGCGGTGGATCAAACACAGGGGCCTTTGCCTTTGGCGGCGTGCCTGCCTCTGGAAGTGGCAGCGAGTGGGGCCGCCTTTGCGGGGCTCATACCAGCGCGGTCACCTGGCACAACGGTCCGATCGTCGAACCGTACCAGGCGTCGACGTCGCCGTTCCTCAGTTCACCAAGCGATGAATGTGGCATCGGCAATGTCGATCCTTTGGTCACCATAAGTCAGGTGAGCGGCTTCATCGCGGCGGGCGGTTTTGGATCACTGGAAGGCGGTTGCACGCAAAAGGTGACCGGCGAACTTACCTTCAACACCACACTAACGCCGGTGAGCGTGACCGGACTTGGGTTCACGCCGGACTTCGTGATTCTCTTCTGCGGCGACTACATGCGGAATGGCGTTTCGTCGCTCGGCGCGAACGGCACCATCAGTATCGGGATTGCGGTGAACGACGGGTCGCAAACCCAGAGGGCGCTCAGTTGGGGCGAACAGAACAACGTCACCAACGGCAACCCGAAGCAGTATCTCAGTACGACCGAAGCCATTGTGATCCAGGATCCTGCATCCTCGGCGAAGCTGTTTTCCGCAGAGCTAAATTCCTTTGACGTTGGCGGTTTCACAATGACGCCAACCTTCATCAGCGTTGGCGAGACGCACACAAGATTTTGCGGCTGGCTGGCGGTGAAGCTGCACGGGGGAACCTGTGCGCTGGTCGACTACACGACGCCAACGGCAACGGGAAGCCACGCGACAACCGGGGTGGGCTTCACGCCGCAAATGTGCCTCGCGGTCATGGGCAGTCTGACGTCCACCGATTCGAGCGTTGGCCCGAGCAATGACACCGGCGGAATTTCCATCAGCACCTTCACCGCGGGGTCTCAATGGGCTGGCGGAATGAGGGCCGAAGCGGGCGTGCCGCCGAATACTGCCAGCTTTCGTTCACAGAAGGCCATGCAGGTTCCGGTCGGCAATCTGATCAACTCTACCGTCGCGCAATTTACCTCGTTTGATGCTGACGGCTTCACGCTGAATTTCACGACCACAGACGGCACGGCGCGCAAGGGCTTTGTGCTTGCGCTCAGCGCGGAGACCCCGTGCAGTTCACCGCCGCCTCCACCAACTCCAATCGTTCCGGGCGCTGCGACAAGCTACGTCCGGGTTTGGGGCAATTATCCATGACGACAAATCTCACAGGAGGGAAAACCTGTGTTTGTGGCGCTGATCTGGTCGCGCGCATCGTGTCGCTGGAATCCAGCTTCATCGCGTTTAAGGAACTTATGAATGAGCGCGATTCCCGATACGCACTCCGGGCGAAGACTCAGGATACGGCGGTTGCGGCTGCGCTGACTGCGGCGGACAAAGCAGCAACGATAGCGGATGCGGAAAAAGAAAGACGGCTGGCGGGGCTGAATGAAATCAAGGGCATGGCCGAGAACCAAGCGCGGACATTTGCTCGAGCCGAAGAAGTCAAATTGGTGCAAGCAGGATTCGACACACGCCTTAACGATCAATCGCGGATCATCGCGCAGATTTCGGCGCGCGGTTCTGGAATGAAGGACTTGGGCGCCGTCCTGATCGGTGGCGGTGGTTTGCTGATCGCGGCGCTGACGTTGTTTTTTCACCGCTAACCAAGGAGACTGAGCATGTGCTTCTCACTCGACTTCTTCAAAGAGCTACTCATATGGCTCGTCATCCTTTGCGTCCTGATCGGCATTGTAAAGCTGTTGCTGCCGACCGTCTCGGGTTGGTTCGGCGCCCCTCCCGGTGGCGGCACGGTCATCGTGATTCTCGGCTATATCATTTGGGGCATCGTGGCGATCTTCGTCATCATCTTTGTGTTCGACCTGATTTCGTGCGTGATCGGGAGCGGCGGCGCGGGCTTTCCGCACCTCAAATGATCCGCAAAGTCTGGATCATCGTCGCGGCGCTGCTCGCTGTCATCATCATCGTTGACGTGTTTCTCGGCAGCGGAATGCTGGGAATAGGGAAGAACCAGTGAAACGTCTGGTTGACCTCAGACCTCATTGGGTTACCTTTAATCACGTAGCTGAAAGTGTGCATTTCTATTACGGCTTGTCCTTTCTTTGTCCCCACTGCTCGCCCGGTCCATGTCCGACATGTGGTCATCAGGGCGGCAAGCGCCTCGCCGTAAGCTTTTGGCCGCCGATTGATCCTGATGATTGGTTATCACGCATTTCACCAGTTCCGCACGACCACTTTCATACGCGAGTACGCGGGGACACTTTCGAGACGCTGACTTTATTTCCGAGCGTTGGCCTCGACCCGCACTGGCATGGAACTATTACGGACGGGCAACTCGTGCCATGATCGGCAGCGGAATGCTGGGCGTGGGGAGGAATCAGTGAACGAGTACGAACAGGCTATTCAGCTTGCCAATCGCGTTCTCGACAAACCTTACATTGATCCGGATGGCGACATTTGCTTACTTGCGCGTCAGTTCCTTCGTGCCGTCGAGCGGTTGCAGAACCACCCTGCCCTATTGAATCCCAACGACATGCTCGTTGTGGGGATGGCCCAATGAAGTTAACCGGACTCGATCCGCGATGGCTTGAAGTTGACGGACGCCGTGTCGGGTTGACGTTTCTTTGTCCGCACTGTGGGCAAAAAGATGAGCGCCTAACGTGCTTTTTTGAGCCAACCACGTTCAAGCAGCAGGTTATCCTTATGCTGCCTATTACAGGCAGGGGGTATGGCGACCGGATTGATTGGGTTCCGTCGAAGCCAGATTTTGCGTGGTCAAAGAGCGGCGATGATTTTGAAACCCTGACGGTGGTGCCATCTATCGACGCCAGCGCCGCGAAGCATTGGCATGGCTTCATCACGAATGGCGAAATTAAATGAACGGCACCCACGACTGGATGCGGCGGTTCTGGTGTTGGGTGTTGGGGCATCGCTGGCCGCGCACGGGAATGGCAATCTGTGAACGCTGCGGAAAGTCACGGTACAGATGATCAGCTTCAACGATTTCATCGGCTGGCAGTTAGCGCTTCTGCGCAATATCGAATACGGGGTTGTGGGCGGCCTGCTTTTTATCGCCGCGTTCGTGCTGCTATTCCGCTACATGAATTGGTCGCTTGGCCTCACGTTCAAGGAGCACGCCTGGGATGTTATCAAGTCAGATCCGAACGCTCTGGCTCTCTATTTTGGGCTGCGTATTCTGGGCGTCCTCATCGCTGGCGGCCTCTTTCTCGCCTCTTTTGTTAAATGACGACAAATACGACGACGCGATCCGGTCGGCCGTTAAACGCGACTGGCCGGATTTCGACGACTGGCGCTATTGGAAGGCCCAACTCTTTCAGGAAAGTCGCCTCAACCCGGATGCGGTTTCGCCCGTGGGCGCGGCCGGCATCGCCCAATTCATGCCCGGCACTTGGGCTGATGTGACCAAGCAACTCGGGTGGTCCGGCATTAGCTCCAATCAGGCAGACGCGGCAATCGAGGCCGGCGCTTTCTACATGGGAAAGCTGCGCCGTTCATGGACTGCGCCTCGCCCGAAACTGGAACAGCATTTTTTGGGGCTCGCGTCTTACAACGCCGGGACGGGGAATATCGTAAAGGCACAGAAGCTTTGCGGCGGTGCCCTCTATTTCGCCACGCCAAGCCGCATCCCGGAAAAGACGATCGCGATGTGTCTGCCGCAGGTCACGGGGTCACTCGCACAGCAGACGATTGATTACGTCGCGAAGATCCAGGATTGGCGGAAGCAGTTGGAAAAGTAACCATGCGGATTGTCCGGGAGCGGCCGCCGAATTTCGACGCCATCGCCAAGGTGTTTCCTGGCGCGTATGGCTCGGGCGTGATCTTCTGCTACGGCGACACGCTATGCAATCCGTCCGGCGTTGCTCTCACCAAAGCGCTGGTCGCGCATGAAGAGGTCCATTCGGAACAGCAGAATGGCAACCCTCAAGCCTGGTGGGACAGATATTTATTGGACGTGGAATTCCGCCTCTCTCAAGAGTTACCGGCTCACGCGGCGGAGTATCAGATCGCAAGCCTTGGCCTCGCCCGGCCCGGTAGGCGTTTACACCTGAGAGATATCAGCGAGAAGCTCGCGGCGCCCCTGTACGGCCGCATGATCAGCCCAGAAGAAGCAAAGAAGCAGATCCTCAAGCTTTCTCGCAAATAGGGAATTGAAAAATGACCGAAGCGGAACGGGCCTCGATCGCGCTGATTGTGCGTGAGGTCGTTGGCGAAACGCTCCGCAGCCTGTCCAGCATCGTTGACATTGAGGCCCGGCATGGCGTTTCGGCGGCGCTGCAGAAGATAGAATCGCACGAGCGCGTTTGTGGCGAGCGGGACAAAAATGCCGATGAACAGCGGCATCGTTTGGAAGATAAAATTGACAGCATTTCCGAGCGAATGGACGGAAAAGCGCCGGTTCAGGATTTTGCAGCGCTGACCAAAAAGATAGATGGACTTTACCGGATTATCTGGTCGGCGACGCTTTCGATCATGGGCGTGATGCTCGTGCTGATCGGCTTTCTCGCCAAACGCGAGCTTTTCCCGTAAGCCGCAACCTGTTATCCATGCTTGGGTTGAGGGGACGATACATGCAAAACATGCTTCGGACTGCCGCGCCCGGGCTCTTGGCCGCCGGCGCCATCATCCTTTTCGTTGTGATCCTCGGATACGGCTCGCGGTTTCTTGCCCCTTTTCTTTATGACCGGCGCTGATCGGCCATGACCGCGCTCATCAAAATGATCGACCAAGCCTTCTTTCCCGGGGCGTGGGCGGTCTATCTCGTCGCCGCGGTGCTGGCGTGGGGCGCGGGCGTGGCGAGTGGGACCTACATCATGCACCTGATCGACGCGCCGAAACTTGCTGCGTCGAAGCAGGAAACGGCGGAAGCCAAAGCCGCGACCGCGGCCGAAGTGGCGCTTTATAACGATCTGCAATCCAGGATGAACGCGGCCGCCGCGGTAGCTGCGGAGAAGGCCGCGGCGCTTTCGGCCAAAGCGGCTGAGCAATCGCGCGCCGATGCTGGCATGATCGCGAAGCTCCAAGCCAAACTCACCGCCGAACAGACCGCCCACGCGAAAACCTCGGCCCAATTAACTGCGGAGTTGAACCATGCGTCCTCAAGCGAAGATCGCGAGCTTGGGCCTGCTTTCCTGCGCTTTCTTAATGGGGTGCGCGACCGCCAAGCCGCCGCCGGTACAGCAGCCGGCACAAGTGGTCCATGACGTCGTAACCGTTCCCAAGAATATCTACCCGGACGTTCCGGCGGATGATCTGATGTGTGCGGACGAACCGGCTGTCCCCCCCGCGGTCAAAACCGAAGTTCAGGCGGGGCTCTGGACCAATGAGCTTATCGACGCTGGCGACGACTGCCGGAAGAAGCTGCGGACGATCCGCGATATCGTAAGCAAGTGGCCGAAAAGCTGATGGGTAACGCGGCCACAATCATCTTTTTTGGAAGCCTCGCGTCTGCGCTGCTCGCCATCGCCGCCTTCGCCGGCCCGGTCCTCAAGCCGATTGTTGGTGGGCCACTCCCCTTTGCGAGCGGCGTAGAGCTTGCCCAGGCGCAACAGACGATCCAGCAGCAGCAGCAGACCAATCAACGGATCCTGCAGCAGCTACAGGCGGTTCAGCGGCAAACCGATTTCGCGACGCTCGGGCAGTTGGAATTTCAGTTGCAGCTTACGCTTCACGAAGCCGCCGGCCGGAAACTAACGCTTGGCGAGGAACAGTTTATCCAGTCGCTAAGAAATCAGATTGCCGCTGCCCGCGTGCGGCTCAATCTGCCGCCCGGCAATTAGGCCGCGTTTCGCCTAGCGGAAAGATTGCCAACGTAATGACGTGCATATAGCCTGAGCGTATCCAACAGGAGATTTCTCATGGCGAAACACAATATCGACGACCCCAAGCATCCTCATTATCTCGTGCCAATCAAAAAGGGCATGAAACTCACCCCGACCGATCCATCAGCCATCAAGGGCGTCGGACTTCATCAGTCCGGGCACCTCGACTTCGAAGCCGCCAACGATCCGGTTCGCACGGAGAACCCTGACGGGACGGTCACAGATGTTCTTTCCATCGCCCGCACCTACAATCCAAACCCGAAGTCCAAGTGAGGCGTATGCCTTCGCACGAAAGATGATCGTGTCGCCCGGCGAGGAAGTGTTCATCGTCCGCGCCGGGCCGGAGGCTAAGTCTTATCTCGATCCATGGTGGTCTCAGTGCCCGGTACGCCGCCGTGGGCCGGTGGCCATGGCGTGTGCTTTCACGGGTGGCCCGGCGACCACATGGCTGCTGCGGGCGGCGTTTGGGGCGCTTCAATTAAAGGGTGTCAGGCGCGTCTGGTGGTACACGGTGCGTCACGGTAGGCTGCGCGTGATGCGGTATCCGCCAAGGAAACCCCGGTGAGGTTGGAGCGGACCCGATTCTGGATAGACGTATTGACTTGGACGTGGGTCGTCTTAGCCATGGGATTGGTCATATCCGGCTTCGTGCTTGATCCGCCTTGGCATTGAATGACCGGGAAGCTCTACAGTCTCGTCACGCTCGCCCTCCCGCTTCTGTTGTCCCTGCTGTTCCTGTGGCTGGCCATGCCATTCGCGTGGCTCGATCTCGCCCTGATCGTCCCCTATTTTCTCGCGTTCAACCTGATTGAATATCTGCTTCACCGCTGGCCGATGCACAGGCCGGGCACGGCGCTATACGAGCATGTGACGGTTCACCATCACGCCTTCCCGCCGTCGCATCTCTACATCACGGAAGACCGGGATAACTTCTCGGTGGTGGTCCCCGCCTACGTGTGCATCGGCCTACTGGCGGCAATGGCCCCCATAGGCTTCACGATCGGCATACACGCCGGGTTCTTCCTGCTCGGGATCGGCATGGCGTATTATTTTGTCTACGAACTGCTGCACTACGCCGCCCATGCCGGTGTTCGCTCGCGGTTTGCTCGGCATCACCTGGCGCATCACCAGATTGCCGGGTGCAACTACAATATCAATTTTCCGATTTTGGATTGGGTGGTTGGGACGTTAGCCGATACCCGCTCGTGCTAAGGTGCTGCCCGGGTCGGGCGACCGGTGGACAAGACCGGCCGCCCATTCACAAATCCGGACAGACTTCCTTTCGTGGTTTGTCGCCATCAAGCCCTGGCGACGTTGGGCCTTCCCGCTGCTGCAGGAATTCGTCGACGTTCTTCTGATGCACGGTAAAGGTGAGCGCGACCACGGCGGGGTTATCGTTCCATGACCGGATGCCGTGAATTTTCCACCACAGGGCGGCGAAGGCTTGGATTGGATCTGTGCCATCGCAGCCTCCGCCGGCGGACCAATCCCGGTCGCTGCCATAAACGCCCTCGCCCTTCGCGTCGGCCTCAGTGATATCTTGGAGGCGCTGCAGCCGCACGGCGGTTACCTCGAGCGTGAAGCGCGAAGCCCAACGCGGCATGTGAATGGACGGGCGCCATCTTCCCTGCGGCGCGTAGGCGTTGTCGGCGGCAAAGAAAATCTTTGACCGCGGCATGTGGCACGGAAGGACATTTTGATAGAGCGAGTGGGGTTTCCAGTTCTCCCGGACGTAAAGCAAATCCCCGGGCTCGGCATTGACCCACGCCGCATTGCGGCCGCTCGGGGTTTGCGCCAAGCGGCGGGTTTGATGTTTCCTGCCCTCTATGAGAGCCCGCACCATCGGCGCGCTGAATATTATTGGCCGGATGGTCATGCTGGTACCGTTTCGAAAAGTTGCCCAATCCATTGGCAAATCCGGTCCGGCCCCGACTTTTGTCCGGACCGCCCGCCGATCTCCGAAGAACTCGACAGGTATTCGAGCCGTCCGTTCTGGGTCTTCACTCATCGTTCGGGTGACCTCTCTCCGTTGGGTGCTCATGGCTTGGGAATGATTATAATTAGAGCCGCGCATTGAAAGCCGCCGCGTTGTGATTGCCTGGATACTTGCAATCTGGATTGGCGCCTGACATGGGCTTGCCGCACTCACAACACTTCATGCCGGGTGCTGAAGTTGGCAGCAACGCCGGGTTCCCGATAAGAGCGCGTGTATCTTGACCAAGCGTAGGATCGACAAGCGACTCGGACCAAATGTCGTGATACCGGCGCAGCAACCCAATCGCCTCATCTCTTTCGCGTGTGAGGCTGGCTATGGTGTCGGCGGCTCTGCCGAGTGCGCGTGCGTCGATGTTGTCGAGTACACCCTTGTCGCCCTTCGCCGCGAGCGATCGGAGCCAAGTTTCAATCTCCATGTTCATCATTCGCATCCCGTTTTAGAGCAGCTACGGCTATTATCTCAGCATCCATTCCACGCGTGCTTATCTCTCCATGACATTTGTCACATACGACAAATCCGTCGAACAGGTTTTGTGAAATCTCGCGCAATGCCGCGGTGAGCCGATACTGCGTGTGCGTAAATTCGACCATCGCAGCGTGCATGGAGTTGAGCAACGAAAGCGCCCCCTCGATACCTTCCTCGAACTCGTCTGTCCGGACGTGTTTGCCAGTGAATTTGTCGTGGATTACGCTGTGGTCAATGAAGAACCGTGGCGCTTCCGGGTGCATTATTCCGGCCTCGCAGCTTAAATTGTCCGGGTCTTCGGCTATCTTTTTCATCAGCCATTCTTTTGTGAAAAGTGGCTTCGCCTCACTCATGTTCATCACCCCCTGCTGCGGTGGTGTAATCATGATCCACCCGCCCTAACATCATGCAGGTATGCAGTTTTGCGGCTAACTGTCCGGGCAGGGGGTTAGTTGCGAGCACGGCAATCATGTTTTTTAAGCTGATGGCCGTCCCGCGCGGCGGCAGTTCAGGCAACATTCTCACCGCAATCCTCGCCGCTTCCTCCCCCGCCATCGGTTGAGGTGCGGATTGCGAGAGTGTTCAGCGGACTTCTCCGTTTGTGATATGCCCATGCCAGCCGTTGCAGTGTCGGCACATTCCAACGTCATCGATGCTTGGCGTTATGCTCATATCGCCCCACGCTGGCGGAAGCGCAGTGGTCGCATGACTGCCGTTTTTTGGATCGAATGGCCCGAGCTTGAGATCGACTATCACGGCACCTAGCCTGCAAGACGGGCAGCGGAATGTTATTCGAGTATCCGCGCGGATGTTGTTCGTTGGGATTTCGCGCGGCTCAAGTTCTGTCAGGCGCATGTCCGTCCTCTCTTATGAGATTGTACCGTTCGCGGTGCATCGCTAATGCCGCCGTCATATCCTTTGATTCCGTGATCTTGCTCTGCCGATACCTACCCTCTGACAGATTGGTGCAGAGACGGATTTTGTGGTTAGGCCACCACCAGCATTCTCCGGTCTTGTCTTGAAACACGCCGAAGAAAAACTCATCGGGCGAGGCGTGCCAGACCATATGACAAATCCCTTCGCCAAGCGGCGTCGTGAGGTACAGCGGAGGGTTAAGTTGGGTCAGGCGTGTCACTGGCGTTCCTTTCCGGCGGGACTAGACCAGCAAGTATATCGGCGACCGAGAGCCCGCACCATCGGCGCGCTGAATATTATTGGCCGGATGGTCATGCTGGTACCGTTTCGAAAAGTTGCCCAATCCATTGGCAAATCCGGTCCGGCCCCGACTTTGTCGCCTGATCCCACTCGCCGGCGTAATCCGGCCCGTCCCCGCGCGGCCCGTGAAAGGATATCTGCCCGGTCGGGATTTCGACGTACAGCACGAAGCGGTGCGGGCTGTCCTCGCTCATGGTCGGGTCGACTTTCCAGCCCCATACGATCCCGGTGCTTTCGGCGTGCGCGGACAATTCCTTGCACAGATTGTTCATGGACCGGTGCTTTCGGTCGTAAGCGTCGGCCTTGTATCGTCTGCCGCGGTAGACCTTGGCGCGCTCCGAGCATTTGCAGGCGCGAAAGAGGTTCAGCGCAATGAGACCGCGGGGGCCAAGGGTCATAAGTTTGTCGTACAGCGCTTTGGTGCGCTCGCCGTCGCTGGCGGCGTAAACGTCGATCGCTTCCCAGAAGGTTGTCATCTTAGGGCCTCTTCGACCATGGCCTGCCAAGATGCTTCACCGTCCTGACCCGGATATTCGTTAAAGGCCCTTACCATTGCCTCTGTTGGCTCGCGCATGATCGCGACCCCGGCGCGGGCCATGCGTAGGTACCATTCCCGTTTGACTGCTAGACCGTGCTCGATGCGGACGGCACTCCATTCCTCTTCGGGAGTTTCGGCGAGCCGGGCCAAAAGCTGCGGGTTCATTTCGGCGGCGACCGTCAGATAGCGAACGGCCTCCATAGCGGTACCAACCCGCTCAACCATTTCACTCATGGCCGCGTAAATCTCCCCCTGTCGACCTTTTTGATGTTCCCCTGCCGGTTGAGGTAGTGAAGCGCATTGTCGACCTGCTTGCGCGTGCCCAAGTGCTTCAAAGCCGGGTGCAGCGCGCCAATGCCAGCCGGTCCGGCGTTCGCGAAAATCACCCTCTCGATTTCGCGCGTGAGGTGTGAGGCTTTGCGCAAATCGCCCGGCTTCGGCCGCTTGGTCGGATCGGTCGGGTACGAAGCTACGTCCATGAAATATCCGCACACGGGACAGATCATCGGCTTTATCGGCGTAACGGGAATTTCGGTCACGGTTGCTCGGGCTCCGGCTCGATCCCGTTGCACTTGTTACAAATGCGTCGCCCGTCGTCGTCAGTCTCTCCCCACTCGTGCTCGCAAGCGTCGTATTCAGCTTTCCATTCGAGATAGCACCCGAGGCAACAATAGACCTCGCCCATGCCGACAAGATCATCTTCGGATTTGAACGGCTGGCCGCAGCTTTCGCAGCAACCGAATTCCTCGTCGATCGCGTTCATGGCTTTAACCTCTTCTGGAACGGGCGCGACCGGATCTTCTGTTTGCGGTTGCGCCAACGGCGCGGCTTGCTCGTTAGACCGCCCGGGCTTTTCCACTCGGCCGCCTTTTTGATTATTCGCTTCGTCTTGGCGATGCGGTGCTTTGAGGATCCTGCGGACGTCGCCGGCGTGCCGTTCGTGATTACACGGTGACAGTCGTAATGGCTGAACCTGCAATTAGCCGGGATATCCGGGCCGCCCAAGGCAAGCTCGTGGATGTGCTCTCTCTGCACCTGGTTGGGACCGGTTGGCATCTGCAGCGGCGCCTTGCAGCGGAAGCAGGGGATTTTAATGCCCTGGTGCAACAGCACGGCGACCACTTGCCATTCGGCAAAGCGTCGGCGCTTAGACATGGGACAGCGCCTTCTCGACGGGCCAGCCGCGTCTGAGGCGATAGAGAACCGTGGTGTATTTCAGCCCGCGCGCCGATGCGGCTTCAGCAACAGTTGTTGTTACCCCGTCAATGCAGACGAATTTCGTGGTGGTGAATTTCCCACTCTTAAATGGGCTCGTAAAATGTGTCGTGCTTACGGCATCATCATCCGATTTTCCTGCATCCAAGCGGCCACAAATAGTTGGATGAGGAACGCCGGTCATTTTGCTGGCTTGCGCGACCGTAACGCGCTCGCCATTGACCATCAGCGTGCGATTAAACGCCGGGCGATTATTGTTCTGGTCTATCGCCGTCGCCCAAACGCAGTTGTTTGGTTCATAATTCCCGGCTGTGTTTGAACGCTCTAAGCTGTGTTGAAGCGACGGACGCGGCCCCATGTCGGCCAGAAATCCGGCAAAGCTGTTGATCCATCTTTCGCAAATTCTGATCCCGCGCCCGCCATAGCGGTGGTATTTGGGCGCCTTGGGATTGAGGCAACGCTGCTTCATCGACTGCCACGATCTGTATGTCAGCCCGTCGCTGCGTTCGCTCATTCGGGGACTTCCTTCTTCGGCCGGCGGTCCAGGCTCGCGGGAAGCTCTGGTTCCGTAAGGCGGACCGGCGGAACGTCGCGCGCCAATACCGGAAGATCGGCCCTGATGCGCTCTATTCCGCGCTCGATAATGTCTGCGCTCGTGAGGTTGCCGGGCGGCAAATCTTTCGAACTAAGCGGTGGGATCCCCGGCGGACCAAAGCAACGGATGCCATCTTCGTCCAGCGTTTCGACCAAAAACTTGTGCGGGTTCTCGATCACCCGGGCGAAGATCCGCGATATCAGCACAACCGAGTCCGGCATTTGCGCCTTCAAAGCCTTAGCGCGCTTCTCTGCCAATTCGTAAGTCTGAAACGGTCCGTCCGTGATCGGATTATTGGCGGTCAGGCGCGTAACAAATAGAAAGCCCGGCGCGGGCGCCGCTATGTCGGTCATGGGTTCCCCCTCTAGGCGGCTATTCAGGCCGCGGTGCGTCGATGATTTCGATTTCGAGCGGTTCGCGGGTGCGTTCCGGGACGGCCTCGCGCTCTTTGACCGTAATGCGGGCGCCGTAACTGTCGTAGCGGTTGCCCATTTCAACCTCGTCGATGGTCAGTCCTACACCGGGTGGCAGGCAGTTTTCCGTCACCCACTGGCTGATGATGCGCTGGACCTCTTCCGTTTTAAGCTCGATTTTCATTCTCATGTTCCCCCTCCGGGCAAACTGGCAATGCGGTTGGCCTCTTTGCTCACGGCCTCAAGAAAGCCGGGAAGCAGGTCCTCGCGGTTCCTTTCGCGCAACAGGTCTGTGACCCCTTCCGTGATCGCCTGCACCTCGTCGGGATCGGTGCATTGGGAAAGAGCGGCGCGCTTCTGATCAATCTCAGCGTCGATTTCCGAGCGCTCCACGGGCAACGGCTCAGGCTTCGGACCTGTCTCCGGCAAGGTCTCGCCGGGCTTGTGGTCGATCGCCTTCATGTTGTCGGGGTGAAAACCCTTCGTGCTTTTCTTTTTGATCCTGGATGCAAGGTCGGTGTTTTGGTTGGCCGGCGTGACGTCGGTGGCGTTTTCCCCCGGCGCCTCGCGGTCCAACTCATCTTCCGAATAGATCCCGAGCAACACGTCTGGACAAAATCTCCGGGCCCAGGCGCGCACGCTGTAATACCAAAGCTGCTGTCGCGGGTCGGATTTCCAAAGCGGCGAATTCTTGACCGTGATCTTGCCGAACGCCGGAGAGGTATATTCGAGCGGGTCCACTTCGCCTTTGAAATGCCCCGTGACGGTACAGGTGAGTGTGTCGCCTTCTCCGTCATACGTCGCGCGAAGCCGCTGTTTGAGCGGTGCGCGGGCCTCGACAACAGCGTGGATAAGCTGCGACTCGTAGGCGATGCGGTCGTTGACCTCGTAGGACTTGTTCGCGACCGCCACGGGCGACATGCGCCATTCCAGCGCTTGAATTGTCACGGCAAGGCAGGCGCCGGGGTTGCCGCGCAGATGCTTCGGGATCGCCGTGCCCGCAACACTTAAAAGCTTGGCGAACTCGAGTAGCTCTCCCATGCTCGTAAAGGAAATCCCGCCGACGTTATCGCTGATTTCGATGGCGCCGGCCGCTACGCGGTCGATCTTCTTTTCGATGAGTTCTAAATCTTGAACGGCCATGGCTGGTTAGGCTCCCTGAGAAAGTGTCTGTTGCTTGAACGGTCGGCGATTTCTGTTTTGCTCTGTATACGTCGCCCACCGACAATTCGATGGCTCATAATCTCCGTCGCGGTCGGGATAGCGGTCGATCGTGTACCGCGGCCCGGGTTTTGCTCCCATGTCGGCAAGAAAAGCCTCAAAGGATTCGCGCCAGCGTCGGCAGACCACAATTCCCCGGCCGCCATAATATTCAAAGCGATTGTCCTTGCTGTTGTGACAGCGGTGGATCATGCGAGCCCATGAGCGATATTCCGCCGTGCGGCTGAGTCGGTGCGTTCCATTTTTGCTTCCGATGCGTGCCATTGTCTCGCGCCGCAGACAGCCACAAGACCGCTTCGCGGCCCTGTCTCGGGTCAGTATATCCGTCCGTGCGCTGCACTCGGTTCCGCAGTCACAGCGGCAAAGCCATAAGCGGCGCTCATTGAGTGATCCGCCACCGGCAATGACTAGCAGGCGACCAAACCTCTGACCGACAAGATTGCGCGGGGCGCTCATCCGGCTCCCATGTAATCCGCGGCTTTCGCCTTTTCGGTTTTGGACTGATAAACCTTCTCTTCGAACTCAATATCCCGGTCGATCCGGGCCTGCTGCCATGCCGGAATTTCGATGAATTCCGCTTCCTGATCACCGCCCGGGCCGGGCCAATCATTTGCCGCCAAGCAGTCCGCGAATTTGCGCAGCGCTATCCGGTTCTGGGCCTGGCCGCGTGCGATATCGCACTCTTTGAGTGTGACAATCCGCACAGAACACGGCGGGTCCTTCTCGATGAAGCAGAAGGAAAATGACGTCATTGGCCGCCCGGTCACCTCTTTGTAGGCTTCGCCCACAAGCGCGGCCTGCTGGTGATATCCGTACTTGCCAATGGAATATGAAAGCTCGTCGTAATTGACGTCGCTCGTCGTCTTGACGTCGCAAAAATCGCCCGAGTCGTTCGGGATCACATCCGGCCGGGTCTTTTTCCAGACCCCGGTTTCCTTGTCCTTCGAAATTATAGATTGCTCGACGTCGCCGTTCAGAATTCCGGCGTTCACCAACGGATGCTTCGCCAGCGAGCGGGCCATGTACCGGATTAGATCCAGGTGCTTGGGCTCCAAAACGGTGCGGCCCTCGTCGATCTGCTCCTGTCGCCATTGCTTTGCCGCGTCGGTCCGCCACGAGTCCCACTTTTCCGGCCGGACCACAAACGCGGTCGTAAACGCATCTTCGCCCAAAATCAGGTGGTGAGCGGCGCGGCCGAAAAGGAAATGCTCGGGCTCTTTGCCGTCGTCCAGCCGGTCTGGGTTCAAAGGCGACTGGCACCAATAATGTGCCGGCGAACGCTGCGTGATCATGCGCAAGCCCGAACTCGATATGGACGGGCCAATGCAACAATCGTCGTGATAGGTCTCGATCGGCAACCCGGTGTAAATCCCGGGGCGGCGGATCTTGCCGCGGTCCCATGGGATGATCATGGCGAATTCCTCGCGATGAAAATTCGATCCTGTCCGGCGCCGCTATAGGGATTGTTAATCTCGATCAATTCGCCAAGCTCAACCAAGCGGTCGATGCAGGCGAGCATGTCCCAGACTTCGCCGGTGACGACGCAGATAAGCTTGCCGCTCGAGACCGCGCCGGCGAGACCGGTCAGTTCCTTGGCTTTGTCCCTGATTTTCAGAAACATCACCTGCCCGTCCTCGGTGAACACCTTGGGGCGCTGTGTTTGGTAGCTGTAGCCCACGGCCTAATCGTTCCTCGCGTGGGGAAACTCGCCCCCAATTCCGCCGGGCTTCCCCTGGCGGCACGTCTTCTTTCCGTCGTCGCAATAGGAACAGTTGTGGTTGACGAAAATTCCGGTTCGGCCGTAGTCGGGCCCCATGGCCTTTTCCATGTGCTCCCGCAAGATGGCGCGCGCTTTCTCGTTCATGGCGCGAACCCACCATCGGACGTATAAACCCGGCTATGCGCTGTCGCCTTGGCGGTGAACCCGGCGGCGTTGCGGTGCCCGCCCCCGCCAAAGGTCAAAGCAACCTTTGACACGTCGAATTCGCCGCGGGATCGAAGGCTGTACTGCCAAAGCCCGGGACGGACTTCGAAGTATGAAGCGCCGAAATCCACGTCGTCGCCGCATAATTCGCCGGCAACCTCGGAAGCGGCGAAGTAGGGCGCGTTGGCGATGCGACAGGTGACCCAGACATTATCACCAATCTCCATGACTGCCGGATAGGCGCTTCGCTTCAATTCCTCGATGCGGGCGCGGTAGTAGCGCTGAATATGCGTGCCTTCCGAAATCAACCGGTCAACCCCACTGTCCCAACAGAGTTGATTCCAGACGGTAAAGTCCTGCGGATAGCTCCTGAGCGCGATGGTGAACTCGTCGCCCCGGGGGAGCCGTTTGCGCCACAGATCGCGGTCCTCAAGATAGTTGATGAATTCCGGGCGGTTCTCGTGGCCCATAAAATAGTCCCATGTCATTCCGGCGCCGGACCGGTTCATATCGAATTCGGCCCAGATGATAGGGCGGATGGGCGGCGGGTTGCGGGCGAACAAAAACCGCTCGCAATAATCATCAAAATCCGGAACTTGGCCCATGGGAACATCGGACGAAATCCCGGACAGGTCCTCCTGAGCGCTCTTGTGGTGGTCCAGAATTAAGACCGAATGGGCCTTCGCTGCCATTTCCAGCAGGACCGGGCGCTTGTAGGAAAAGTCCACAATGGCAACGTGCCGGTCCGTGACGTCCGGGGGCGGCTGCTGATAAACGCCGGGGTAGAACTCAACATTCTCGTCGCCAAGGGCCTGGCGGACCGCCCACGCGGCGCCAAAACCATCGTCACATCCCCCATGGAATATGCAGAGAAGTCTTTTGGTCATGCGAAATCCTCATCGTGAACGATTGCGACGTCACCCACGATTTGATGGGTTGTGCCGGGATTGCAGATTGCGTGGTAAAGCTCGGTCGCCCGTTGATTCACAGGCTTAAGGGCCCGGACTGGCTGCAATTTATATCGCCCGTCCCCCACTTCGACCATTGTGGATTCATACCCTCGGTCGTCTATCGCCATCACAAGGTCGCTGCCATCGGCCTTCCCTATGCGGATGAATTCCAAGGTTTTGGCGCCAATCAGGGTCTCGATATTCCTGATCGTCGGCGGTGTGCGGAATACGACGTCCTCGCCTTCCGTCGAAATCACCAAGATTGTGCGTGGTGCCACATTCGGGAGCGTCATTTCCTGCCCCATTCGAATAACCGGTCCGTTTCCGCCGGTACTTTTTCCTCACCCAGGATCACGCGGACGTCGACAACCTCGCCGTCCTTTAGGTCGTCGAAGTGCTCTTGGATGTATTGATGCGCGGCGCACATGGTACGGCTGCCAACCCAATCGTATGGATCGGAATGTGCCCTCTGATCGTCCATGTGCATCAGGACAATCCCGCTCCCGTCGCGCGGATATCCGGCTTTGGAGTGGAACAGCCATTCTTGCGCGACGTCCCCGGGCTCGGCCAACATGCGGATGGCAAGCCCCGGGATACAGGTCGCCCGGTCGCGGATTTCCAGGGCCTTGGCCTCAAGCTTCATGGCAGATCGTCCCTATACATTTCGCGGCGTTCATCGCGCATTTCGCGCTCGTAATCCGGATCGCGGCCGCTCTCGTAATCTTCGCGGATGGCCTCATAAACCGCGTCGCTCTGCAGAAGGTCGTCGGTCAGGATTTCCCGAAGCCAGTCCGGGATTTCGAGCGCCTTGTTTTCGCCGGCGAGGGTGAGCCCGTCGATCGTAACTTCGAATTCCATGGCCTCGGGCGGTTCGCCGGGCTGGTTTAGGTCGGCCTGGCGGCCGGGGTACGCGGCCGCCGTCACGTTGTAACTGTATTCGACGGTTACCAACTGGCCGGCAATCTCGACGTCGTGGTTCATAGGCCGTGCTCCTTGCTGAGAAATTCGTAATGCGCCTTCTCGTAAGTTTCGGCGGCTTTGTTGCAAATCTCGGAGAGGCGGACGAATTCAGCGCGCCAATGGTCCAGGATCGCCCCTTCGACGCGTGGCGGACGGACGTTGATGTGGTTGATCAGCGCGGTCTCGGCGTTGATGTATTCCTGCCAAACCGACAGAAAAGCCAAGTATTTAGCGGTTGTCCAATCGCCCGGCGCGGTCATCTTCTCTGCTCTCTATGCTGAACGGAACATAAGCCTTGCCGCTCCCACGGTCAACACACTAAACAACGCTTGCGGAATAAACTTGGTGCCGCTATGTTAAATCATGCTGGAAATTGAGGACGGAATTCCGTTCGTCGAAGCCGAAGTCCAGATCGCGCCCACGATCCGCGCGCTCGGGCCCAATCAAAGCGTTTTCATTCCGGCACCACCACAATCCGTCCACACCATTCTGACTCGTATCCGACGCGAATTCCCGGACCGGGACTATCGCGCGAAGCAGGAAAAGGGTCGTATCGGGATCCGCGTTTGGCGGCTCAAATAGGGGAGCAACAGCACAGTGGCGAAAGCAAAGAAAACCGGCGGCAAGAGACGTTCAAAGGCCGAGTCCATGACGGGCGCGAAGGAAAACGAGACCGAAGTTCGCAAAGGCGAATTGGCGCTCGGTGAACCGGTGCAGATTGAGTCGAAGGATTTTCATTTCCACATGCGCGCCATCAAGGCCGCTCTCGAGCGGAAGGACTCGGCGGTTGCCGTGGTGCGTAGCTCGTACAAAGCGGCCAACGCGGTCAATCCGCACCTGGGCGGCACGATTAAAGACGTGATCGCAATGGAAAGGGCCGACGATCCGGCTTCATTGAAGCAGAAGCTTGAAGTCCTCGGGATCGCGCTCAAGGAAACTGGCTCGCCCGTCCAACTTTCCGTGCATGATATTCTGATGGGCGACCCGAAAGACGTCGCCTATAAGCGCGGCAAGGATGCCGGCGCGAACGGTCAAACGCTCGCCAATCCCTATCCGGTCGGTTCGGACCTGGCGGAACAATATCAAACCGGTTGGCGTAACGGCATGGGCGGGAACGCGGGCCTCACACCCGAACAGACCCAGGCCGCCATCAACAAGCAAGATGAGGCGACCTTGGCCGGCGAACCGTTGCCGCCCACAGATCCCCCGCGGCCGGCTGCGGCGTGAACCGGGACGGGGTTATCGCTCTCGACCTGAACACCAAAAGCTGCGGCGTCGCCTATGGCAAATTCGATTGGGCGGCGCCGAAGCTTACCACCTGGTCGCTGCCCGGCGCGGGCGATGAAGGCGCGCTGACGCTGGCCTACGGCCGTCTGTATGCGTCGATCATCGGGATTGCCGATGTTGTATGCCCGGCGTGGGTGGCAATCGAAGCGCCGTTTTTCTCGTTCGGCGGCAAGACCAACGCTCACACTCTTTCTGTGCTCAACGGTTTGGCGGCCGTGGCCCGGGCTGCTGGCGTTAATTGCGGGGCGCGACTGGATATCGTCGCGGTCTCAACCTGGCGGAAGCATTTTCTGGCGCATGGCCGGCCGGCGGACCCGAAAGGCGCGACTCTGCATATGTGCAAGATCCTGGGCTGGTCGCCGAAAAACGATGATGAGGGCGACGCTGCAGGGCTCTGGGCCTATGAAATGGCCCTGCGCTATCCGAAATGGGGCCCGGGCACGGCGCCGCTGTTGGCGAGGGTTTCGACATGACGCACAATCTCAGACAACGCCATCCGTCGAACGCGGTCGGCGACAATCCCATGGTCGTGTCCCTGCGGTACCGGTGCGAGTGCGCGACAAACGAAGTGCTCAACATTCAGGTCGTAATGGACATGAACGCTTCGGAAGATCAATTCGTCTGGACGATGCGCAATCTCTGGCGCGACGTGAAATTTGAAGTTCAGCAGCATCTTAATCGCCCGGAACCGGCGCCGCTTGAGTGCGAATCGGTTGGGGTGTAGGTCTCGCCTGCAACCCTCGGAGTTAAAACCCGATGCGCCTGAAAGATGAGACCAAAGCCTTAGAGCATATTGCGAAGCTGATTGAGAAAGCCGGGACGTGCGACGACTCGGCCGATGCGATGCGGTTTTCGCAAGCGGCGTGCAATGCCGCGAACACAAACGCCAGTCTTTTCCACACTGACAATTCCGCGCCGGTAACTGCGGCCGCTTAAGTGCGGCTCGGGGCGCAAACGCCGTTGTCTGGGTGGTGCCCAGGCAACGGCGTTATTTGCGGATCGGTTCCTTATGTGCGCGGCGCGGGTTCAAGCAGCCGGAAATAGGCGGCCTTGGTGTGCTTGGTGTGATCGGCAAGGCGCCGGAGTTCCGGCGTGCTGGTGGCCTCGGCCGGGGTGTAATCCGGGCCGAAGGCTTTACGGGCGGCCGCATCCCATGCGGTAGAAGCGCGGAACCATCGGTTCCGGGCCGCGGTGATCCGGTTGCGGTTGGGGTGGTTGATTATGGCACGTCCTCCACAGCCCAAAACATGGTTAATCGCTGCCCCATGTTTCGCCCCCGTCGTGGCTGTGTAGGCCGGACGCAATAACCCGGCGGTTCACCTTCACGCCTCCGTCTGCTCCGCCCTGGGTGGCACCTGCCAAACCCTTTTCTATTTCGTCGATCAGAACAACGCATTTTCCAATAGCGTCGATCACTCGGAACGCGCGCCGGATGTTGGCTTCGCTGTCCCCAACATATTTCGACCTGAGCGCGCCAAAGTCGAATTTGATCAACGCGCTTTGCAAAAGGTAGGCGGTCGCCTTGGCAATCAGGGTTTTACCGCAACCGGGAATCCCCATTAACAGAACGCCCTTGGGGGCCGGCAATCCATAGCGGCGGGCCTCCGGGGTGTAAGCAACCCGGCGCGCCGTTAACCATGATTTCAGGTTCTCAAGCCCTCCGACTCCATCAAGCCCTGCCGGTAGGGGTTCCATCCATTCTAGGACCTTCTCCCGGGCAATAAGTCGCTTCTTCTCGCCTGCGACGGCTGCCGGGTCGATGCGCTTGAATTGGACAACGCTGCGGGCATAGCAGGCTTGCGCTTCTTCGCCCGTCAAACCCATGGCCGCGTCTATCGAAGCTTCGCGCCGGCCCTCTTCTTTGGCCGCGTCGCGCAAGCCGTCCGGCATATTTGCAATAGTGGCGTCCAGGATGGCCGCAATCTCTCCGCGGTCGGGTAGGGGGAACTCCACAAGGGTCGCGTGGCTGGCAAGTTCCGCCGGGATGGTAGAACTCGGGCTGATGACAACAATGGCTTGGGCGCGCTCGCGTGGCGTTCCTGGTAGCGTCCGGCAAAGGTTCCTAAGTCGGCGCTGTGTTGGCGCTGCGTTCGGGCCGCTGATCCATGCGGGCAAGTCTCGCATGATCCATACATCACGGTCCTTTGCTCCTGCGGTCGTCGCCCTGGCCGCGATGGTGTCCAACATATCGTCCGGAACTTGCTTATCCCTGACCGGCTCTGTGCCGTTCAGGTCGCGGGCACCTGCCGCAACGTCCCATGTGTGGGCCTGATATCCTGCGGCCGCTGCGGCCTCGAAAATCAATTGTTCCGCGCGGGCCTCTTCTGGCGTCGCAACCCAAATAAGGGCGGCGCGCGCTCTGAGCATGGCCGATATGTCGGCCGCTGCCTGTAGTCCTCTACTCTTCATTGGTCGTCTACTCCGCCCCTGATATCCCCGAGGCGCGGGCCGTGCCTGATCGCACGCCTGAACCCTTCGGAACCGTCCGAAGGGCTCAAGGGCGCGTTCAGTTAGTCGCCCCGCAAGTGGTACATTTTCCTCCAATCATGTGGTGGTCGCCGCACTCAAAACAGGCGCCCTCGTCGCCGTCGTCCTCTTCGCCGTCCTCTTCCTGGCCGTCGTCGTTGCTGTATTCGGCGGTAATGCCCTCGTCCGGGCCGCACAGCGTCATTGCCGGGGAAAAGCTGATATCGGGCAGGTTTGGGCCGTCCAGGGTGGTTCCGGTGATCGCAATAGGCTCGTCGCCGTTGCTTATGTCCTCGCAATCCGGGAGTTCTAGGGCGGTTTGGCTGAGGCTGCGGGCAATCTCGGTTGCCTCTTTCTCGCTGTCGGCGCGAATGTAGGCCGTCGCGTAAATCTTAACGTCGATGCTATAGATTGGCATTGTCTCGGAACTCCGCCCCTATTCGCTGAGGCGCGCGCTAGTGCGATTGCACTAAACGGCGCGGTGGCAAGGCGCGCCGGATACTGCAATCAACCCGTTACGGCTGGTCACCTATCGGTTCCGCTACAACCCGTTCGGCCGCAATGGTGATCTGGTGCGCGGCTGCTTCGTAGCCTAATTCGCGCCACGCTTTGGCGATTGCCTGTGTTGCGGAAAACAAGGCGCGCTCCTTTGTCTTTCCAGTCCCTAAAATCGCGCCGTTGCTGGCGTGGATTGCGAGAACGACTTCGGTTTCATATTGCGAGAATTCAACGTTCATTGGTTTGTCCCTCCGCTGCTTTGATCTGGGCGATTGCGTAGTCTACGTCTGCAAGCCAGTCGGCCAGTATGCCATGACTGAAATCCAGCGCGTCGGCCATGGTGAGCTTGTCCCGAAGGCTTTCCAGCCGCTCGCGCGCGAACCGTAGCTGATGCACGCGGGCGCCATCGCGGGCAATCTGCTCAATCGCTCCGGCAAGGTCCGGGCCGCCAAAAATGGGTTTGCGGGTTACGGTCGTGAAAACCTGGGGTCTGCTCTCGCGTGCGGTCTCTGCGTCGATTGTGCCCCCCGCAAGCCGCTTATCGCGCTGCTCGTCGTTCTCCACTTGCAGCACGCCGTCAACGTCAAAGTATTGCTTCCCAACGTCGGACGCCTGAATGTGCCCCATTGCCTGAAGCAAACGGCCAAGCGTGCCGGGCAACGCCATATAGCGGAATTTGCCCACGTCCTCGGCCCGGATCGTTCCAAGGTAGCGCCGGGTCATTGCCGCACCAAATAGCGCGGGGTCCAGAAGTTCCGAAACGCGCGCGTCGTCGGGTCGTAATTGTCGATGATCCCGAAAACATCATGCACAAGGTCGAACTCCGGACCCTTCGCCATCGCGGTCAATCGCAACGGCCGGTGTGCGTGAACGTGCTGCAAGGTGAAGGCAACAAGCTTTGGCCGGAACTCCTGGCCGGCTCTGGCCGCAACCCTGGCCGCTCGCTTGACTATGATCCCGATAGCTGAACCGGGTGTGACCTTTGGTTCTCTCTGCATTGCTCTCTCCCGCCCCTACTTAATGGCTGAGGCGCACCAGCCCCTATCTGGTACTGTGTAGCGTGTTTAGTCAAGCCCCACGCTGACATATATTTAGCGTGTTGTGTGGGTCACCCGATCTGCTGCACGCCAAACCCAAAGGACCAAATCGCGCAACATTCGGAAAGTCCCCCAAACCGGCACAAGCGCGCGGCAACCCATGTAATGCACGGCACGACGCAAGCGAATACTCAAACCCCATTAAGACAAGCTGAGCCCCTTTGTCGCCCTCCGCAATAGTCCAGCCGTCACAAGCGCAAGTCTCACAAGCAATGAAACCCCAATATTCGGACCCGATCCGCCGTTGCTCAGGTCTGATGGTCGCGCGGGAAAAGCTCTGTCACTCCGCAACAATGACTAAACAGTGAGGGGAAGCCTTGATTTATATGTGTTTTTTGCACTTCTCCGGCGCGAACATTTCACGCGTCACTCGTAAAGCCTTGTTCTGGCGCTGCTTTTGCGCGTTTTCGTCTGTGCTTCTATGCACGTCGGTTTCGGTGGTGCTCGCGGGTCCAGGTGATCGCTGACCTGTCCCGGGCTCTTGTGGTTCTTATGGTGGTTAGGTCTTTGGGATTGCAGGTGGTTTCTTGGTCTGCCGGTGGCGGTGTACGCGCTCGCGGTTGTTTGCTTTGTGTACCGCTAAAGTGGCCTCAAGCTCGGTAATGCGGGCTCTGAGTGCCGCTATTTGCTCGTCCTTGGTAAGCGGTTGCTGCGGCGCGGTTTGTGGCTGTGCTGGCTTCTGGCTTGGTCTCGGGCAACGGTCCATCGGGTTATGGTACTGCCCGCAAGCTCTGCATTGAACGATAAAGGTCATAGCGTAACGTTACAGTGCCGGGTGTAATGTTACAAGCTGGCGGTGCGTCATGGCTTCATGATCCACAGGAACGTGCCGATACTGGCGAGAACCCAAACGATAGCGAAGTTAGCAAGGCTGGTCATTGGTGGCTCCTGGTGGCTGGTGGTTTAGCTCGGCCTGCTCCTGATCGCGTCCAGCCTGCGCTTTGCGGCCGGTACGCTGGCAATCTCCGCCGGGGTGACCTGCGTTCGCTCGTCGTCGGGCGGGGCGCCTACGCCTATCGCGTCGCGCCATACGCCATTCGCGGACAGATTGCGCGGCCATCGTCCGTCCATGGCCCAGAGTACAAGCCACTCCAGCCGCTCCTTGTGCTGGCGGTCCGGGTCTGCTGCTGGTGGCTGCCGGAAGGCTTGGGCCATCGTCGGTTGCGTCCTGGCGCGGTTCTGCTCGCGTGCAAGCCATCCGTTGACGAATTTGAGCATCCCGCCCCGGGTCTTGCGGTTCGCCTGATTGGCAAGGCTCCAAACGCGCATCGCCCGTAGCTCGGCCTCCACGTTGACCGCGGGATATGCCGCGCGGAACTCGTGAACCATGTTCGGGGGGATGGTCACTTCGCCGCCATCGTTGGACGGGATGGCGAACGCGCCCGCCCCGGGCGGAGCATCAGGCACCAGCGAGCGCGCGACGGACACGGGCGACGAGACGGGTGGGGGGGTCTGTGGACCTACATGCGCGGTCGGCGGGTCCTCCCCTCCGCATTTGGAATTCAGCAAATCGGAATTTTTTTGTTCCCCTCCCCCCTCTGGTCCGCTCGCATAATTTTCGGCATAATTTGGGTCGGTTTTGGTGTTTTCCGGCAATTCGCCATTTGGTGCTGGCGTTTGTGTTCGCACCTTCGCCCTTGGGTTTCGTTCGGGCGCTGGCGGGGCGGAAGGATCTGGGCTGAGGATTTTTGGTGGTTTTGGTTCTCTTGGCTGTCTGGGCTTCTCTGTCTTCTTCGTAGTTCCGCTTTGGTTGAGGTTCTTGCTTTGGAACGCCTCCGCTTCGTCGTTTAGTGTGTTTACTGTTTCAAAGCTTTTTTCCGCCACCTCGGCCCTAGTGGTGGTTTTTTCATTCCCTTTCCTTTCCCCTTCCCCTTCCCCTTCCCCTTGGTAATTACCGTGTCGCGTGGAATTCGCGTCGTTGACGTGTGATTGACGTGTCGATGACGCGACGGTTCCGTTTGGTGCTGGCGGTGGTGGAAGCTCGCTCGCCTTCTCCCGGTTATTGATGAATTGATGCAGGTCCCAAGAAGGGATGAAGCCGTATTCCTTACCGTCGGGGCCAAAATATCCGCGGATAAAGTCTCGCTTTTCCAGTTCCTTCATGACGCGCGCGAAGTCGCAATCGTCGTAGGGCAGGACGTCTGGTTTCAGGGCGCGTGGCCGCCAAACAAAGCGGCCGGCGCGATCGGCAACGGTCCAGAGACCGGCAAAGGCAAGGCGAAGCGGAAGGCCAGTCTCGCGCTCAGCGTCGAAGAGACCTTCATGGCGGAAGAACTCAGGCTTTATGGTTCGGATCCTTGCCATACCTGCGGCCCCCTCAGCCGCGCGAATTGCGTCTGAAATATTTCTTCAATCGAAACGGTAACTCTTTCATTTGTCACCCAAGGCGGACCGGCCGGGCGAATTTCGGGGAGAGAGCACCCGCTTGGGATTCCACCCGGCCTCAGTCCTATTCCGGGTCGCCTGCAGAGCGATGATCCGGCTTGCCCTATTCATGCGCAGCATCCGGAACAATCGACAAGGGCGTTTGTGAATTCCTCACAGCTTCGGCGGCTGCATCGCGGCGGTTCTCCAGGGCCAGCACAAGGTCGGTCTCGTGCCAGCGGAGTTTGTCGATTGCCGCCTCCCGCTCTTTGTGCGCAAGCGTGGTGACCTGGACCTTCTCGACGAAGGCTATGGACCCCCGCACCTCCAAAAGGCGCCGCTCCAAATCCGGGATGGTCAGTTCTCCAAGCGCGGTCATGCCCGCTTCCTTTCGTGGCTGGTGCAAATCCCAAAACCGTCGTTCTGGCCGTCCCGGAAAGCCTGGTTGAGCCGCCGGCACGCATCCTCAAGCCAGTTCTCATCCCGGCCCTGCCAAAAATGCTCGTGGCGAACCGTATCGACCAACTCCTGACCCATTTGCTCGCCATTGCGGCCCAACGGGCGGTCCCTCAATTCAAAGCGCTTCCGCGTCATCTGCCACCCTCCATTTCCATTTGAAGCTGCCGCCAGCCCTCGGCAAACCACCTAAGCATTTCAAGCTCTTTGGGCCCCATATCCGAGTCCCTTTTGCCAAGCGCCATCCGAAGCCGCTGCTCGTAACTGGCCGCGTTCATCCGTGCGCGCTCGACCGTCACCGGATCTTTGCGGTAGGCGAATTCGTCGAAGTGCTTGCTCTGCGACATCTAGTTCCCCGTCACCTTCTCGGCCGAAATCCAGTTACAGGCGATGTTGCAGCGCGCGGTCACCTCCTGCGGCTTCCCGTGACGGGCCTTCGCCACGTCCAGAAAGATCTTGTTCTGTGCCCTCAGCATGTCGGTCTCCCATTTGACGTACTCTTCGTCGCCTTTCGCCTTGGCCTCGTGCTCCTGGCGCGACAGGTAATATTCCGGCCGGTTCAACAGGATCGCGGTATCAGCCTCTTCCTCGATCGAACCGGAATTGCGCAGATCCGAAAGGTATGGCCGATTGTCCGCGCGGTCCTCGGATTTGCGGTTCAACTGGCACAGACAGACGATGGGCAACCCAAGCTGTCCGGCGAGGTCCTTCATGCCCCGCGCCGTGTCGGTCGCCTCGGCATGGAGATTGCCGCGGTAGTTCTGATCGGCGCGCACCCGCTGCAGATGATCGACGATGATAAGCCCCAACCGCACGCCTCCCCGGGCAAGCTTCGCCTGCAGCCGCCGGGCACGGGAGGAAAGTTGGGTGAGGGTCTGTCCGCGCCGGTCGTCGATGTAGAGCGGCATCCGGGCCGCCTCAACCGCCTCGTTCGCGAGCTTGTCCGCCCAATTATCCGCAACCTGCCCGTGGCGAAGGGCGGAATAGGGTAGCTCCAAACCGGTGGCGAACATTCGGGCCGATAACCACCGTTCGGAAACCTGGTCGCGCGTCATTTCCAGCGAGTCGAAGTAAACCCCAAAGCCCTGATCTGCCGCCCGGTCGGCCATCGCAATGGCAACCGCGGTCTTGCCCATGCCGGTGCGCCCGGCAAGCACGATGAGGTCGCCCGCGCCCATGCCGCCATATAGGTCGTCCAGCCCGGCGACGCCAAAAGGAACCATGGCCTTTGACCGGTCGGAGCGGTTGAGGCGGTTCACGGTCTCGCTCGCCGAAACCGTAATCGGCTGCGGGTCGTCGTCCCTGGGCGTGCCCTCGAGAATTCCCGTGAGGTTCTTTTGGGCCGTTTCGATTATTTCGGTTGTAGGCGCCTCTTCGCTCCCGCGCCGTGCGGCCGCTTCAATTTCGGCGCCGTACCGGGCGAGCGCCCGCCTTTGGTCCAGGTCCGCAACAATCTCAATCAATCGCCCGATCACCCCGGCGGAATTGGGGGCGGACAGCGCAATGGATTTGAGATAGGCCCCAACTTCCAATTCGGCATTGGCCGGGTCGCTTTTCATGGCAACCGCGATCGTGAGCGGAGAAGCGATTTCGCCCCGCGCCTTGGCCGACAGCATCGCGGAGAAGATCCGCTCGTGCAGGGGATCGTTGAATTGGTCGGGGCGGAGTGTTTCGCCCGCGACGTCAAGCAGAGTGGGATTTGTCAAGCAGGCGCCCAAAACCGCCTGTTCAACATCAACCCAGGAATCTGACTCGGAGAGAGTCGGATTTTGCGCCGCGACCCGCTTCACGCTGCTTCGTTGCCCCAATGGTCCCATCCCGCATATTTCTCGCCGCGTGCAAAAAGCTCGATGGAGGGCAACGTCGGGAACATTTCCTCAATCATTTCGCGGAAGGCGAAAGGCTTTGCGCTGTGCTCTCCGACCTTCCCCTGATACACCGATGAATATTGCTCGCCCGGCGCCGGCGCGGGGACATTGCCTTTGGTGCCGATCAACAGCAGTTCGTGTTGGCCCCGGACCCAATAACCGGTGCCGATCCTGTCCTTCACCCAGACAAAGTGAGATTTGTAAGAAAATCCCCACGCCTGCATCACTTCAAAAGCCTGCGGCAGCATGGGAATTGTCGCCCAAAGGAACAGCACGCAATCATCGGCGGCCGGAACCTCGATGGCTTTAATGCCTTCCAGATCCATCGTCGGGTAGTGATTTTCCGGCGCCCGGTCCATGCCGCTCACACGCGAATAAGGCTCAAAGCGCCAAGGCGGGTCAGCGTAAATGACGCCAAACTTCTTGCCTGGCATTGCCAACAGTTTTTCGCCTAATTCGCGCTCGCGACTGTCGCGCTTTTCTTTCTTGTCGCCCTGTGTCAGCAGCGTCGCAACCGCGCGCGGTGTGGCGTCCTTGCCGTCAGACCGCAATTTTTCCGCGGCCTCCTTGACCGCTTCAACCCCCTTGTCGGCGAGCTTTTTCAGCCGCGAGCGCGACGTGTGTTCAATCCCCGTTGCTTCGCGCCCACCATTCGATTTGCGCCGCTTGGCGCTTTTCGATTTCTGGTCACCGCCGGTCGCCTTCGGGATCTTCTCGAGTTCTTGACCAATGCGGATGCTGGCGACGAGGATTGTGTCCTCGCACTTGGCCTTCACCTCATGGACGTGATTGAGCAAAACTTTGAGCGCGGAAGCCTCTTTGATGATCCGGCGAATTTGGGCGTAGGTCTCCGCCGCCGCCAATTCACGCTCCATCAAATCGAGCGCCTTCAATGCCTGTGGTACGCTCGGGACCTGTTTGCGGACTTCTAAGTCGAGTGTCATGCGAAAATGCCTTTCAGAATTTCCCGGAGTGGAAGCACAATGTTGTCGAACTCGCCGCCGTCGCCGCCGCCGCGTTTGGCGTGCTTGCGGTAGGCAAGGCGGCATAATTCCTTGAGTCGCTCGGTCGGAAACATCAGGTAGACAAGCGTCTGATCGTCGCGCCGTAGCTCGTGAACCCAGACGTCAGCTTCGGTTATGGCGATACCGGACGGCTTCCCGCGTTGGCGAAACTCAATGCAGATATTTCCCGTGCGCTCCCAAAGCCATGTTTCGGTTTTAAGCTCGAGTTTTTCGATGCGCAGATTGGCGAAAATCTCGGCGAGTCGGCGCTCATGGATAACCGATTGACTTAGCTGCAGATCAAATTTTGGGCCGCGATTGAAGGCGACGCCGTTGGTCATGCGGTCTCTCCGTGTCTCTCTCCGGAAGGGCGCAAAGTTGGACCTGCAAATTTGCCGGCGCAATTCCGTGGACGGAATATTCCTGTGAACGTGCTTGTGGGCTGAAAACTTCGACCCGCTAGATTTTGCGCCTGACGCGTGCTAGTCCTTGGCGGTCTGGAAGGGGCTTCCCGATTCCGCCATGCCAAGCGTTTCGAGAAAGGAACACAACCTTATGGCAGCGGTCGGCCACAACGCGGCTTTCGCGCGTGAGGTCGGCATACCCCAAAAGGTTGGAATGGATTTCTACAACGCGGACGTAAAGGCGGGAAAGTTCAAGCCCAAAACCCAACGGTCCGTTCCGAACCACCATTTCGCGCACGGCCGCCCACGAACCGACTAGGAGCAAATCAATGGCGAAGGCTGGATATCCCGAAGGCGGCGTGAGCCCGCGCAAGGCAATGGCGATGGGCAAGGCCGGCGAAGGCGGCAATTTCGGCGTCAAATCATTCGAAAGCATGAACGGTCACATGGGCTCGCACCCCGATCACACCGCCCATACCGGAATGAAGGGCGCGGTTGGTGACGGCGAGCGCGCAATGGGCCCGGGGATCCATCACACCCGCGGTCATCATCCGGCCCAAGCGGCGCCCAATCACGGCCCGCACCACGTCAATGGCTACGGCGACCATCACGGCAAAAGGTAATGGTTGCGCGTACACCTAGCGGGTCGGTGAAAGCATCGGCCCGCCGCGCGGCAAAGGCGAAGGGTCATACCCTGCCTGGTACCGACAAATTCCCAATCAACAATCTCGGGGACCTGTCGAACGCCAAGCATCGGATTGGCACCACCTCTGAGCCGCACGCCAAGGTTGTCGCGTATATCAACCGGCGCGCGAAAGCGCTTGGGGGCAAACCGGTTGGTGGTCACCCGGACCATCATTTTGCCCACGGGCGGCCGCGCACAGATTAGCGAAGCCAAGGGGACGCCATCAGCGGCCGCGCGCCCGGCCGAGCAAACCAAGCTGCTGTCGAGGGGTTCCCTTGGACATGATGCACTTGAACCTGTAACGGCGGTGGGCGATTTCAACTTTGAGGGGGTTCAATGGCGCGCCGCAATGTTCCTTCCACGGCCCGCAACAAGAAGAAAGCAATCGCGCGGAAGAAGATCGACCCGCGCACGCTGATCGAGCGCGTCACATGGCTGGTGAGCCACGGGATGAGTGATCCCGAAGTGGCGTGGATGCTCCGAATTGGCATCCACACCATGTACGAATACAAGCGGATCTGCCCCGATTTCGCCCGCGCCTTCAAAATCGGCGAAAAGACCAAAGCCAAAAACGTCGAAGGCAAGCTGTATCAGCGCGCGATGGGCTATTCGCACCCGGCGGTGAAAATCATGAAGGCCGGGGGCAGGATCGTCCAGGTGCCCTATGAAGAATTCCTGCCGCCGGACGTCGAAGCACAGAAAGCCTTTCTCAAAGGCAACATGCCGCATAAGTATCGGGAGAAGGTCGAACACGGGGGCGACCCATCAAATCCGGTGAGGTTCATCATTGAAGGCGTGACCCCGGTTATAGAAAGCGAGAACAGAAGTGAGCCCAGAAGAATCGAGCAAAGAGAAGTCACGGATGCCGAGCTTATCGAACCCGACGTGCGGTAACTGCAAGTTCGCGCAGCCGTCGCCCGACGCTCAGAAGATCGTTTGCTTTGGTGTACCGCCCACGCCTATCGCGGTTGGTGGCGGAAAAGATTTCGCCGGCCGGCAAACGATCAGTTTCGAGCGCATCCGGCCCATGCTGCTGCGGGATTCCCCGCCCTGTTCGCTGCATCAACGCCGGCCCAACATCGCGGACCTGGATGTGAGCAAGGTCCCGCTCGATCGCTTCGCCAATAGCGGCGATAGCCAGAATTGATCATGGGCTTTCTCGATTCGTGGCTGTTTCGCCGGTGGGTCCGGATTTCGGACGAAACATCGTCGCGGATTGTCAACGCGCTCGCTGATAACGGCATTGTCGCTCACTGGATGCGGGAACGCTCAATCCACTACCTTTACGTTCAAACGAACGAAGGGACAGAAGCGGTGCTAGAAACCGGCCCCAATGGCTGTTGGGCGCGGGTCCGCTGATGGTCTGCCGCTTCAAAGTTCGCGATTATGTTCCCTGCGTCGTCGACGATGGCGACTACTGTTATTCGGCGAGTCACACTTTCGAACCGATGTGCCGCGGCTGCGGCGGTACGCCAGAGGAAACCGGGGTGCCGAAACCCCGCGGTTTCGATGCGATGGTCAAACTCTTCCGATACGAAAAGCAATCCGATGAGGAAGCGGAGCCCTCGGGTAGGCTGAACTGAGTGGAAATCCGCTTTTCCTATAACTGCGTCCCGACGCTTCGCCAGTTTGCCGAGTCCAATGCGTTCTTGCGCGCCATTGTGGGCCCCATCGGTGGCGGCAAATCCTCTGCATCGGTAATCGAATTCCCGCGCCGGGCGATGGCGCAAAAGCCGGGGAAGGACGGGATCCGGCGAACCCGGTGGGTTGTGATCCGCAACACCTTCCCTGAATTGCGCGACACCACCATCCGGACGTTTCATCAATGGTTGCCGCCCGAGCACTTCGGCCGCTGGTACGCGCAAGACCATCGCTATGTGGTCAAAGCCTTCAAGGGCTGCGAATTCGAAGTCCTCTTCCGCGCGCTGGACAAGCCCGACGATATCAAAAAGTTGCTGTCGCTGGATATCACCGGCGGCTGGATCAATGAGGTGCGGGAAATTCCCTGGGCGATTGTCGACGCGCTCCAAGGCCGCTGCGGTCGTTACCCCGCGCAAAGCGATGGCGGCCCGACATGGTTCGGGCTCTGGATGGATACCAACCCGCCGGACACCGATTCGACCTTTTACAAATTCTTTGAGGACGGCGTTTGGCAAAGGAGCTTTGAGGAATTGCGGCAGTCCGGGATGTTTGAAGCCGGCGCCCAAGCGTCCGATTTCGCGGCAATCTTTCATCAACCATCCGGCCTGTCGGCGGACGCTGAAAACGTGCCGAACCTGCCGCCGGGATATTATCCGCGCCTCTGTGTCGGCAAGTCGAAAGAGTGGATCAAAGTCTATGTCGGCGGTGAGTACGGTTTCGTTTCCGACGATCGCCGGGTCTACACCGAATATTCCGACGAAGCGCATTTGCGGGACAATATCGAGCCGATCAAAGGGCTCCCGATTTACCGCGGGTGGGATTTCGGACTAACCCCGGCGTGCTCGTTCTCGCAAGTCCTTCCGGATGGCCGCTGGCTGATTTTCGACGAAATGATTTCTGAGGAAATGGGGATCGACCGCTTCTCCGATGAGGTGCTTACGCATTGCTCCCGGTCGTTCAAAGGCGAGGCCGAATTCGAAGATTACGGGGATCCGGCGGGAAGCGAGCGGGCCGAAACCGACGAAAAGACCTGCTTCGATATCTGTCAGGCGAAGGGGATCGCCATGCAGCCCGGGCTTCAATCGGTCGCCATCCGGCTCGAATCGGTGCGTAAGCCGTTGCGCACGCTGATCAATGGCAAGCCCCAAATGGTGCTGCACAAGCGCTGCAAAACGCTCCGCAAGGCGATGCTCGGGGGGTACCACTTCAAACGGCTCATGACCAAAGCCGAGCGCTACACCACAAAACCCGACAAAAACCATCCGTATTCGGACATTATGAACTGCGTGGAATACACGGGCACTATTCTTTTCGGCGGCGGCTTGACGCAATCGGATCAACGTGATGATTTCGAGTCGATCGCTGGTCGCGCTGCAGAACGGGACTTCGACTCAGGGGTGGGAAGATCCAAAGTCACGGGGTACTGATGCAGGTCGTTCCTTCCGGATTTAGGCAGGACCCTGGTGCCCTCGAAAGCCTTAAAGCGCTCGTGGCCGAAGTCGAAGCCGGCGAAATCTCCGTCGAAACCTTTTACCTCGCTGTTTACGGGTCGCGCCGGCTGGACCGCGACGGCAATGTGACCGAACCGCTTACGCGCGCTTATGACAGCGGGCTTACGATCGAACAGGCGGTGACGCTTTTGGAGCGAGAAAAATTCCGCATACTCTGTGCAGCCGATGGGGTAAAACCGCTCACATGACCATGATACCGGAAAAGCAGTCGACGGCGATTAAGGGTCATTCCTACGATCCCGGGACGCGCAAGCTGCGGGTCACCTTCACCAACAATCAGACCTATGAATACGACGACGTGCCGCCGGAAAGGTATGTCTCGTTTACGGGGGCGAATTCCATGGGCGAATTCCACAACAAGCGAATTCGGCCGAACCATATCAGCCGCAAGGTGAAATGAATGGCAGAAGCCAGCAACATCCGGGAAGTCGATTTTTCCAAAAACCGAAACGAAGATCTGATCGAAGAATTGCGCAAGCTTGTGGCCCAGGCCGAATCGGGAGAGATTTGCGGGGTGGTTGCCGTCAAACTGCGGCCCGATGGCAGATTTGCGATTTTGCGAACCGGGGACTGTTCGGATCTGGAACTATGCGGCGCGCTGGCCTTTGCGTCATATGACACAATCCAGGCCAACGCGGCGGTGCCAGAATGATCAAAGGTTGGAGCCGGGGGATGAAGAGGTCGGATCTTTCGGGATTGGATAAAAAGCTCGACCTGATTTTGGGCAAACTCAAAGAATTGGAGATTCGAATGTCCCAGACCGACGACGCCATTGCCAAACTGCAGGGCGATGTTTCAGCCGAAAACAATGTGGTCAATTCGGCAATTACCCTTCTGAACGGCCTCAGCGCACAGTTGGCGGCCGCTCTCGCCGCGGCGGCTAATGCCGGCGCGACCCCCGCACAGTTGCAAGCGCTTTCCGACCTTGCGACCTCGATCGAAGGATCGAGCGCAAGCCTCGCACAGGCGGTTGCGAACAACACCGCGCCTCCGGGTCAACCCACTCCGACCGCGACCGCGACGGACACCACGTCCACGGCTGTCTCGACCGCAACTGCTACAGACACGTCGACGAATACGAATACCAATTCGCCGTCGCCTTGATGCCGGAATGTCCGTCGTCCGTCCTAGGGCCACGGAACAGAAACGCCGGTCATTTCCTCGCGGTCTTGGCTGGCGTTTCGCCTTTTGAGAGAGAGAAGGCCAATGGCTGCAGAAGTTGTCCATCTTCCATCCCCCACCGAACCGAGCGACGTACTCAATGCCGCGCTCGCCAAAAACCTAAAGATTGCCGCCGTCGTCGGCGTCACCCAGGACGGGCGGTTCGTGATCATGTCGTCCCGGCAAAACGTCGCGCAAACCGTTCTGATGCTGGAAGCCGCAAAGCAGTCCCTTGTCACGATGGCCTTTGCCGGGTGACAGCGGGGACGTTTGCGCGTAAATCTCGCCGGCGCTGCTCGGGGGGATTGCCGCTTGGCTCTCGTAGAATCGTCTCTTCCGGTGCTCTCACGCCCCGGCGACACTGACACGCTGATCGAACCCGACGAAGATGGGGACGGGCTGGAAGAACAGCGCCCGTTCAAAGCTGAGCCGCCGGCGGACGTCAAAAAGCAGCTTGTCGACTGGATCGACAATCATAACATCGCCCGCGACGTCGACCCCCGGCTTCTGGGCGAACTCGGGATGCTGGTCGTCCGGGAATTCGATATCGACGACAACACCCGTGGCGAGTGGAAACAGGAAGCCGAAGAGGCGCTGAAATTCGCGACCCAAGTGGCGACGGAAAAGCAATATCCGTGGCCGAAAGCCTCCAACATCATCTATCCGCTGATTACCCGCGCCGCGATTGAATTCGCGGCCATGACGTACCCCGCCATCGTCCGGGGGCGGAACATCGTCCGTGGCATGGTTTGGGGCGGCGATGATGGCACGCCGGCAACACAGGATGGCGACCCGAACTCGGCGCCGATCTTGGGTCCGGACAATCAACCGGTTTGGCTTGTTGCGCCGGGCGCCAAGCAAATCCGCGCCGATAAGGTCGGCGAGCATATGTCCTGGCAGTTGCTCGACGAAATGGAATATTGGGAGTGGCAGACCGATACGCTCCTGCATCAACTTCCGATCGTCGGCGGCGCGGTGCGCAAAACCTACCGCAATTTCGTCAAAGACCGGAACGAATCGGTACTCGTTTCGCTGATGAACATTGTCTGGAATAAAAACGCGAAGTCCTTTGCAGAGGCGCCGCGCCACTCCGAACTCTTCACCCTGCAGCCCTATGAAATCGAGGAGCGCGAACGCGACGATGAAAATTTCCTGACCATTCAGTACGGGGTTGGCGGCACGGTTGATGATCCCGGCGAGCCCGGGGACAGCAGCAATCCACAGGAATATATCGAACAGCATCGGCGCTATGATCTGGACGGCGACGGCTATCCCGAGCCCCTGATTGTCACCGTTCACCGCCAAAGTTCGAAGGTCGTCCGCATCGTCGCCCGCTATGAGGCAATCGGGATTATCGACCGGGACGGGGAAATTCTCCGCATTGAGCCTGTCGACCACTACACGCTTTACCCGTTTTTTCCCGATCCCCGCGGCGGTTCCTATCCCATCGGCTTCGGCCATCTGCTCAAGCCGCTGAATGAAGCCATCAACACATCGATGAACCAAATGTTTGATGCGGGCCATCTGCAGATCGCCGGCGGCGGCTTTGTCGGCACCTCGCTTTCGCTGCACGCGGGACCGGTCAATTTCCGGCTCGGGGAGTACAAACCGGTCAACACCAAAGGCGGCAATATCCGGGACTCGGTTATGCCGCTCCCCTTCCCGGGCCCCAATCAGGTGCTATTCGAACTGCTCGGCTTCTTGACCAAAGCGGCCGAACAGATCGCGGCAACCCAGAACATCATTTCAGCCGACGCGGCCGGGCTCGCAAACATTCAGCCCACGACGCTTGTGCTTCTTATCAGCCAAGGGATGCGGACCTACACCGCCATCCATCAACGCATTTATCGCTCGCTGAAATCGGAATTCGCCAAGCTGTTCCGCTTGAACAGGCTGTTCCTGCAGCGGGACCAACGCTACCGGATTGGCGACACCTGGCGCGTGGTGAAGCCAGAGGATTACCGCTTGGGCGGCGGCGTGGAACCGGTTTCGGACCCGCGCGAAGTGACCGACATGCAACGCTTGGGGCGGGCCATCGCGATTAAGGAATTCGCGAACGACCCGCTTTGCAATCCCATGGAGGTGCGCCGGCGCTATTTCGAAGCCCTGCAAATCGAGCGGATCGACAAGCTCTTGGTCCAGCAGCCGCCGGGACCCTCACCAGATCAACAGGCCGAAACTGCCCTCACCATGGCGAATATCGGCCGTGCCCGGGCGGCGGAATTGAAGGATCAAAGTCAGGCGGTCCTCAACATGGCGCTGGCGCGCGCCAAAGCTTCCGGCCCGGAAATGGACTGGATCGACAAGCAGCTTGAAGTTATGCGGATGCACATTGAGGCGCTGAATACGACGGTGAAGGCGGCCGACGTCGATGCCAAGGTTCACGGCCACAACATGCACTTAAAGGCAACCCAGGAAAGAGCAAGACAGGTCTCGAATGAACGACCAAGCCCAGAACCCCCAAGCCCAGGACCCGCCCCCATCGCACCCCAACCCGCTGGTAGCGGTCCTCTCGCAAGTAGCCTACCAACAGTGGCGCCACCATCCGGTAACGCAAATGGTTCTGCGCTACCTGTTCCACCGGGCGGAGGACTACCGGGCGGCGGCCCTGGCCCTGTGGGAATCGGGGGAACTTGATGAGCAAAAGCATCGCTCGGAAGAGTTACGCGCCCGCGTCTTGTGCCTCCAAGAATTGCAGACACTAGATTTGGACAGTATAAAAAACTTCTACGAGTTACTTAGCTTAGCTCAGCAAAGGGAAAATGGCGGAAGCACAGAGGGCGCCGACCGCGCCAAAACCGGTCAGTAGGCTTAACGCTGAATATATCCCGGCCCAATGGCACGGGAAGGACACCTCGGGAATTCGCTGCGTCGGGGTCTATGTTCTGGTGCTGATGGATACCGTCTCGGAACAGACCGCCGGCGGCGCGTATCTCACCCTCGATCATCAAGAACGCCTGCAAATGGGCGCCGAAAGCGGCGTTCTCGTCGCGGTTGGCGGAAGCGCCTTCCGCCTGAACGATGATGGTAGCCAGTGGTCGGGCGTCAAGCCTGTGCCGGGCGACCATATTCAGGTCGAACGCTATGCGGGCTCACAGGTCCGCGGCCGGGACGGGCTGGTTTACCGGCTCATGACCTACGGCAACGTGGGCGCGGTTTACGAGCCCATTCCGAGCGATGAACAACCGGAACAGCAAGCGGGGAACAGCAATGGCTAGGGGTGCAGTTGTTGAATCGAGCCTCCCGGGAAGCGACCCAGAGGACGATCCGGAAATTGATCCACAGGAAATTGAGCGGCAAACTCGCGAGGTTGAGGAACCGCCCGAAGAGGACGATTCTGCGGCACTGGAAGCGGAAGCTCGCCGGCAGGGCTGGCGTCCAATTTCAGAGTACCGCGGAGACCCGAAGGACTTTGTGGGTGCGCGCGAATTCCTCGAGCGCGGGCGCGACTTCGTGCCCTTCATCCGCAAAGACCTCAAAGAGTGGAAAGACAAGGCGGCCAATCTTGAGTCGCAAGTCGTCCAGTTGCGCAATGAAATGTCGGAAATGACACAGCTTGCCCGTGACCTGCGCGACGCGAATGTAAAGGCCGAACAGCGCGGTTACGACCGCGCCATGGCCGAACTAAAAGACCGCCAGCGGCAGGCAGTCGTTGATGGCAATGTTGAACAATACGACGCGGCCGAAGCTGAAATGGCGCGCCTGGAACGGCCCAATGGGCAAGCCCCGGCGCGTCGTCCGGCCGTATCGGATGCGCCTCCGCCCAACGACCCGCCTCCGCCGCCTCCGCCGAACAATCAGCAGGTCGATCCGGTTGCGGCGCAATGGGTGAAGGAAAACCCGTGGTTCCAGACAGATCCGGTTTTGGCGGCACAAATGAACGCCGAGCATGTATCGCTCAAGGCGACTGCCCCGGGTCTCTCGCTCGCCGAAAATCTCCGTCTCGCAAAGGAAGCCGTGGTGGCGCGCTATCCGGAAAAATTCGGCGTACAGCCGCGCAATCGCCAGCGTCCGCGCATGGGGGTTGAGGAACCATCCGGCGGCGGCGGCGGCGGTTCGCGTGAGCGCGCCAATGGGATCAACACGATCACCGACCCTGCCGAACGGGCCGAAGCGCGGCGCGAATTCGAGCGGCAAAAACTATCCATGCCGGGCTACACCGAGGCCCAATTCATGAAGCTTTATAACAATCCGCGTGCGGACGTTCTGGCCGACATGCAGCAGAAGCGGCGTAGGGAGCGCAACAATGTCCAATAACGGCAAAAAAGGTCCCGCGACGGAACAGATCCCGGAATCGGAACTCATGGCTGCTGCGGCGGCGGGCGAACTCCCAATCCAAAATCCTCCCCCTCCGGCTCTGACCGCCGATGCAACGCTGCTCGTTGAACCTGGCGAAGATTTCGACATGGAAGCGTATCAGCGCGAAGTCGAACGCATCCGCAAACAGCGCAAACCCTTCGGCGCGTTTTCACAGAAGCTTGCGCTGGAACAACGTCGCGGATATAAGCGGCATTGGTTCAATGACACGCCGGGGCGAATCGAAGAAAAGCTGCGTGAGGGTTGGACCCACGTTAAGGACAGAGAAGGCAAGCCAGTAAAGCGCGTAGTCGGCGGCGGGCGTAACAACGCAGAACTGATCGGCTTCGCAATGGAAATCCCGGTAGTGATCTGGGAAGAAGAACAGGCGGCCTACCACCGCGAGGCCCAGGCGAGAATGGATGATATCCGGAGAAATCCGGTCCGTGCCCCAAGCGGCACCACCCATAAATCAGACGCCAACAAATTCTACTCACCACGGGAAGAAATGGTCCGGATCATTGAAGATCCTGTCCCCCGTAGCGTGATTTAGCCAGCCCAAGCCCAACCAAGAATAGCCGAGCAAAGACCTCGTAACTGCGGACTTACCGTCCGCGCGGTTGACGCAACGCTTTTTTGGAGACGGCAATGGCAAATGCAAACTCCCCCTTTGGTCTGCGCCCCATCAGCAACAATGGGACGATGTGGAGCGGCCAAGGCCGTCTGTATTGCTTCCCGGCCGCGGACGCTTCGAACATCTTTTTGGGCGACCCGATTGTTGCCCTTGGCACCTCTGACGCGAACGGCGTTCCAAACGCCACGATCGCGAGTGCCGGTTCCTCAAATTACATCAACGGTGTTTTCGTTGGCCTGACCAACGGCCCGGGCAACAATGCCGGCGGCGCGGCTTTCACGGTCACCCGCGACCTGCCCGTTTACGTCCAGTCCGGCATCCTCGCCTACGGCCTCGTCTGCGACGATCCCAACGTCTTGTACGTCACCCAGGAAGACTCGGTTGGCGGTGCCATCGCGATTACCTCATCCACCTTTGAGGACGCGAACATGGTCGCCGGCTCGGGATCCACGACAACCGGCTTCTCAGGCTGGATGCTGGACTCCTCCACTGTCGGCAACGGCGCAAATCTGCAGGTCAAAATCCTCGGCCTGGCGCGTGGTCCGGACAATGTAATCGGCAACTACGCGAAGTGGGTCGTCCGCTTCAACCTCGCCGGTCTGTGGAAATCCACGGGCATCTAATCGGTCACGTCGGCGGAAATGTAAGGAGCAAAAGACATGGCAACGGTTGGCGGCGTTATCACTACTGGCGCACACCCCAAAGCACTCTGGCCTGGAATCAAGACCTGGTGGGGCCGGCAATATGCCGAGCACGAACAGGAATATCCCGAACTCTTCGACATGGAGACCTCCGACAAGGCTTACGAAGAGGACGTGGAAATCTCCGGCTTCGGGCTGTTGCGTGAGAAGGATCAGGGGCAGGCGGTCACTTACGACACGGAAGTTCAGGGCGCCGTCACCCGTTACACCCATGTCCCGTATGCCGGCGGCTATATTGTCACCTATGAAGAGTTGCGCGACGACCTTTACGAAGTGGTCTCAAAGCGCCGCTCCACGATGCTTGCCTTTGCTGGCCGCCAAACCGAAGAAGTGATCGCCGCCAATATCTTCAATCAGGCGTTCAACACCGCCTATCCGATTGGCGACGGCGCGGCCTTCATTTCGGCCTCGCATCCGACGCTCACCGGTAATCAGTCCAATCTTCTCTCGACCTCCGCGGACCTGTCGGAACTGGCGATTGAAGATCTGGGCGTTCAGATCATGCAGGCGACCGACTATCGCGGAAACAAGGTCAGCCTCATTCCGCAATGCCTCGTGATTTCGCCGACTCAGTGGTACGACGCCAACCGCATCGTCCATTCGATCCTGCAGAACGATACGGCGAACAACGCCATCAACGTCATCAAGGCGTCGGGCATGTTCTCCAAGGGGATCGAAGTAAACCACTATTTCCTGTCGGCGACGGCATGGTTCATCCGCACCAACACGCCCTATGGCGCGCGCTTCCTGTGGCGCGACAAGCCGACCTTCGACACCGACAATGAATTCGACACGAAGAACGCAAAGGCCGTTCAGTACATGCGGTTTTCGTGCGGCGTTACCGACTGGCGCGGCTATTTCGGCACGCCGGGCGCGTAAGGCCCGGTCGAAGGGCTAGACGCGCAGAATTGTTCGGATTCGTGATCGGCGGGCGTCGCCTCTCCTGACCAACCCGCGCGGCGAGACGAGCAAGGCGGTTTAACAGTCTAAGGAGAATTTTCTATGAAAACTGCCTTTTCCGGTCCGCTCGTCGTTTATGGCTCGCGCAACCCTCCGAGCTATGGCGGCTCGAATAATCCGCAACAGGGCCCGGGCGCCGTCTACGGCGGTAACGGTCTGCTCGATAGCCGCGTTGGGTACAACGTCAGCCGCAAGGGCTGGATCGGCATGGGCGTTGCGGATTACCGCGTGCTTGATGCGGTTCCGGCAACCCTCGGGCTTGGCACGGTCGCCGCGGCCGCCCATGTCGTTAGCGGCACGGCAATGGCGCTGGCCTCTGCCTCGACCGGCATTACGGTCGTTCCCACCGGCGGCGTAGTACCCCTTGGCAACCCAGGCGTAACGATCCCTGCCGGATCGCTGATCCTCGATGGCGCGCCGGCGCTGATCAATTACGGCCTTGCCGGGCCTGACGGGCTTTACGCGAACAACTCCTACGACATGAGCACGATGCTCAGTCGGTGCATTTCGATCACCGGCGTCTCGGCCGGCGCGGGCGGCAATTTCCTCGTCACCTGTGCGGATGCTTACGGCTATCAATGGACGCAGCTTGTGACCGTGGCTGCTGGCGTCAATACCGTCGCGACGTTGAAGGCGGCTAAATATGTCATTTCGATTGTGCCGCAATTTACCAATGCGCAGAATTATTCGGTCAACACGACCGACACGTTCGGGCTTCCCATCCGCGCGGCGCGGTTCAGCGAAACCCTGATTTATTGGGCCGATGCGCTGATCACGGCGAACACCGGATTTACCGGCGCGGTCACCACGTCACCGTCGACCAATCTGCTCGGCGATGTGCGCGGGACATATGCGGTGCAGTCGGCCTCTGACGGGTCGAAGCGGCTCACCATCCGGGTTAGTCCGGGACAGGCCAATCTCGGCACCAATGTCGGCATGTTTGGCGTTGCTCAGGTTTAAGAGGTAAGCCCGCGTGGCCGCGCTCACTATCACCAAGTCGGTACTCGAGAACGGGTTTCGCAATTACAAAGCGGTCTACAACTTTGTGGGCGACGGCTCGAATGTGATTTCCGGCTATGTCGCTGCGGACCCCACTTCGTCCGGCGACATGGGCGTGACGATCGCCGGCAATACGCTCTACCCAGGGCCGCACATCACCATTATCGGGATGCGCTACAATCTGGCGGCGGGGTTCTCGGTAGGCGTCATCTGGGACGCGACAAGCGCGACACCGGCTTGGGAACTGTTCGGCTTCGGCAAACAGCTTCTCTTCAAAGAGGGTGGTTTGCAGCCCTATACGATCACCTCCGGCGTGCGGACGCTTCTCACCGGCGCTACCGGCAAGATCCTCTTCACCCAGAAGCCTGATGCGGCTTTGGCTGCTGGCGTTGCGGGCACTGTCGAACTGCTGCTGCGGAAGGGTATTCAGCAATGATCCCCGTACAGGGCGATGCAGTAGCCGGGCAGGTCCGCGTATTGGTTACCAATGGCGGCAACCACACACCCGAATCATGGGCTGATCTGACCTGCGACCAGCTATTCGAGTGTGACGCTGAGATTTCCGACAAGCGCCGCATGTTTGCCTCTGCCCTTCGCCAGCAGACCCGTGGCGTCCTGCGCGAACTCTTTGCGGCCGTCCGCGCCGATGCTTCCGAAGCGGTGCTTTGGCGTGATGCTAACGCGGCCCAGGGCGCGATCTGCCGGTATGCCGAAGGCACGCCATGGCAGCATAATTTCGGCCACGAGCGGATTGCCGCGATCATGCGGGACCTGATCTATCAGAATTTGCGGACCGCGGCGGACCTCGCCGTGCGATGGGAGTAGTAGCCGATGGGCTCGATCACGACTGCCTTTCCTTCGTCTGCAAAGGCTGAACTCGCCCAGGGGTTTCACAACTACACCACGACCACGGGCAGCGTGTTCAAGGCCGCGCTGATCAAAGCGACACCAACCGGCGTCTACGGCGCGGGGTCGGTCAACTATTCCGACATTACCGGCAATTCCGATGAAGTGACTGGCACGGGCTATTCCGCTGGCGGGTTCGCTTGGACAGCAGCGCAGAACACGACGCCGGCGCTTACCGGCACTACGGCCTATTGGTCATGGAGCGTGAACCCATCCTGGACCACGGCCACATTCTCTTCGGACGGGACGATGTTTTACAATTCGTCCTCGTCAAATAAGGCCGTCTATGTCGGCAGTTTTGGCGGCACCCAATCGGTCAGCGCCGGCACATTCACCATTATTCTGCCGACCAACAACAGCACGACCGCCGTTCTCCGGCTGCTGTAGGCATGGGGCGGGATGACCGCGCCAAATTTCAACGCCCATATTACCGGCGGCGGCATCTTTTCCGGTGCCGGGCCCGGATCGAGCAACCTCGCCAACCCGTCGTTTGATCCTAACGATTATGCGATTTGTGTCGTCGGGTTTGAGGGAAGCTCCCCACGCTCGGTTGTTTCGGTCGCCTCTGCACATCTGACGTTCAGCCCAATTCACTCATTTACAAGCGGCGGCGCCAATAACGTCACCGGCGAAATTTGGGTGGCCCAAAATGGCGGAAGCACGCTTAGCGGAGAGGCGGTCACGGTCACTTTGTCCGGAGCCGTAGACGACTGCACGTTCATCGTTTTCGGGGTGAACGGTGCATGGACCGCCGCTCCGGTTGATCCCAATGCGACCAATTTGTCCGACGTCGTGGTGACGGGCACGAACCTTTACTCGGGCACGATTTCGACCGATCGACCCAACGATCTTATCCTGGCGATTTCGACGACGTGGAAGCCAAATGTCAACGCCGGGGTTCCGGCCGCGGGCTGGACGAACTTCAACGAAACGACGAACTCAGGCGGCGCCAATTTTTGCTCAATCCAGATTGATTACAAGCGCGTTAGCTCGGTGCAGACCAGCCTTGCTTACGCATTAACATCCTCATCCTGGCCGGACTCTTCAAATCAGGGCATTACAACGATGTTCGCCATTACGGCGGACTCGTCCGATACCAATGTTTCTATCACAGGCGCCAGTGCTACCGGCTCAGCAGGCACCGTCACGGTCAGCACCGGTGGCACGATATCGCTTGCTGGTGTTGCGGCAACCGGCTCCGCCAATCCGGTAACCACAAGTGCAAGCCATGATGGAAGCGGCACCGTCGACGGAGTATCAGCCACGGGCGCGGCCAACCCGGTTACCGTGGGCTCTGGCGGAAGTACCGCGATCAGTGGCGCTTCTGCGACCGGTGCGGCGGGCGACGTGACGCCAAGTGTCTCCGGGGCACCTCTGGGAGTTTCGGCGCTTGGCGTGGCCGGAAGCGTCGTGGCGCACGCACCTCCCATTCCAGAAGCCTTCCCGGTCTTTTCGATCATGCGCAACACGCCTGTTCCGGCGGTGGGTGCGATGAACAACACGCCGATCGTCTGCATCGGCAAATTGAAGCCGTCAGGTCCGGAACCCTATTCCGTGGCGGCTTCGATAAGCGGCGTTTCGGCGCGCGCGCTTTCGGGATCTGTGAACCCGTCGCGTATGGTGCAATCCGCATTGAGCGGAGTTTCGACGACCGCGGCGGCCGGCGATGTAACGGTGACAATTACATGATAAAGAAATTCGATGGTTGGGGGCTGCGGCCATGAACGTCAATGAATGGGGCGTGCTCTTTCGTTTCTCGACGGGGTTTGACCTGAGCGGGTTTAGCGCGCTTTCAATCACCTTCACCAAGCCGGACGGCACCACCTTCACGCGCACCAATCCGGATGTGACCGCGCCCAATGCTGATGTGATCACCACGGACGGGCTTTTCCCGGCCAATACCTATGCCCAATACACGTTCCAGTCCGGCGAGGTCGATCAGGCGGGAAAATGGTGCGCATACGTCACTTACGACGATGCGACCCCGCAACACCTGATTTCTGACGTCGCCCATTTCACCATCAACGCGAATTCCTGCTGAGGCGAAAATGAGCAAGGCTCCATCCGACCTGACGGGACTGCGGTTTGGGATGCTCGTCGCACTGTCCGATGCTGGACCTGGCAATGGAGGATGCCGGAACTGGCTCTGCCAATGCGATTGCGGAAATCGTAAACCTGTAAATCGTCATTCCCTGATTCGTGGCAACACGAGGTCCTGCGGCTGCATGAAAAAAGGGCCGCCCCGCACACTTCCACGAGCAAAATCGGAGTCGTTGCCGTTCCCTGAACACTTATGCTGCATCAAGGGCTGCGATGAAGAGGCCAGCGGCCACAATTTCTGCCGCCGCCATTATCAGGCTTGGCGAAACCATGGGCATCCGCTTGCTAGGATGAGAAGGCGTGGTCGCAATGGGCCACAGACAGCAAAATCGTCCACGAAGGAATATCGAGCATGGTGCGGCATGAAGGAGCGCTGTTCGCGCCCGGAATCTCGCGCCTATCCGATTTACGGTGGGCGCGGCATTACCGTTTGCGAACGGTGGACGGATAGTTTTGAGGCGTTTCTTTCTGACCTCGGCCGCGCGCCATCCCGGCTTCACACGCTTGAGCGCGTTGACGTAAACGGCAACTACGAGCCATCCAATGTGCGATGGGCGACAGTGACGGAGCAAAATCGGAATACCCGCAGCGTGCGCTTAAATATTGAGTTGGTCAGCGCCGCCAAAAGAAAGTTCGAAAGCGGCGTTGCGGTCGCGCAAATCGCGAGGGAAATGCGAATCAATAAATCTACAATCTGGCAGGCCATCCACGGCAAAACGTGGAAGGAGATTCAACCCGTGAGTGTGTCCTAGTGGGAAGAAAGCCTGGAAGGCAGTATCGCGCCGGAAGCTGGTGGCGTCAGGATGATCAATCCGGCTTCACGGTGCGCGCCGAAAGGACGCGCCCAGAATGGCAGGGGCTCATTGTCGATGAGCGCTTCTGGGAGCCACGGCAACCGCAAGACCTGGTGACCGGCGTTCCGGACAATCAGGCGGTCGCCAATGCCCGGCCGCTTCCGCCGGCGTCATTTGTCGGTCCGGTTTCGACCATGTTGACCGCCGCGGCCGCGATCGGCGACACGGTGCTTGCCGTCGACTCGGTTCAAAGCTTTGGGCCCGGAAGCCTTGTCGGGGTCATGCTGGACAGCGGGACCTACTTCAACACCACGATTTCGAACGTCGCGGCGCCGGCCGGATCAATCCGGATTACGGACGCGCTCCCGGGCACGGCTGCAAACGGCAACACGGTCACCAATTACAGAAGTGCAGGGCCATGAGCGGACCAGCAAGCCAAATCACCTCTGGCGTCACGCGGTACAGTCAGGTTGCGACTGAGATTATCACCGCGGCCTTTCAGATCATGGGCACCATCAATGAGGACGAAACCCCGTCTGCCGGCATGTTCAAAACCGGGATGCGCTCGCTCAATTCGATGGTGAAGGAGTGGGAAACATCGGGCATCCATATCTGGACCGAACGCGAGGCCATCCTGTTTTTGCAGCAGGGCCAAGTGCGGTACCTGCTCGGCAACGATTCGACGGACCATTGCGCGGACGCCTATTCCTATAAACTCACGACGCTGCAGTTTGCCGTTGCTGCGGCGGCCGTATCGGTAACCGTCGTAGATCCCACGGGCATGGTTGTTGGCGACAAGTTCGGTTTTGTTCTCGATACCGGCGCGGCCTTCTGGACGACGGTTAAAACCATTGCCGGGCAGGTAATCGGGCTGAACGCTCCGGCGCCCTCGAGCGCGACCGATGGCAATTTCGTTTTCGATTACACCACCGACATTGTGCGGCCCCTGCGCGTGCCATCATCGCGCCGGCTGCAATACCAGGGCCTCATTGAGACCCCCATGGGTTACGCGCCTGGGCAAATGCTTTCGCGCCAAGAGTACATGGACCTCACCAACAAAAACTCGCCCGGGACGGTCACTTCAGCCTATTACAATCCGGCGCGAATTCAGGGGGAGTTCTTCGTTTGGCCGCAGCCGACAAATGCGACCAATGGTGTGCGCTTCACCTATTACCGGCCGATCGAAAGCTTTGTCTCGGTCGATGATGAGCCGGATCTTCCGGACGAATGGACCAACTGCCTCGACTGGAATTTGGCGAAAGAGCTTATGCCGATGTACTCGGTCCCGGCCGAGCGTTTCGATCGCATCAAGGTCACCGCAGCCGAAAAGCTTGAAATGGTCCAAGGGTGGGACCGCGAACCGCAGAGTATTTATTTTGGTCGCGCCTATGGCGCGGGACGCTGATAGGACAGGAGAAATTTTATGGGCAGGACAAATTTACCCGGTGCGCTGCTTGCCGAAATGGGCGTCAAGTCCGTCTCTGCGGCGTCTTACACATTTGTCGCGGACGATAACCAAACTCACATCAGTTTCACGTCCGCGAGCGCTGTAACCGCGACCATTCCGCGTGATTCCTCGCTGCTGCCCACCTTCCAAAAAGGGACGGTTATCCAATTCGAGCAAGCGGGCGCCGGCGCGGTTACAATCGCGGCAGGGTCCGGGGTCACTCTTAACGCCGCTTCCGGTACCGTGGCGACGACCGGCCAATACCAGGTTGGAACGCTCGTCAAAACTGCGGCAAACACTTGGACCCTTAATTTTGGCGGCGGTTCCGGTGGCGGAGCGACCGGCCCAACCGGTCCGACTGGCCCAAGCGGAGGGCCAACAGGTCCTACGGGTGCGGGAGGACCAACGGGTACTGCTGGCGCCGGCGGATCCACCGGTCCCACCGGACCAACCGGCTCTGGCCCAACGGGGCCGACCGGCCCGACAGGTTCGGTTGGCCCCACTGGCGCCGGCAATGGCCCCACCGGTCCGACAGGCGCGAATGGCGCGGCAGGGCCTACCGGTCCGACCGGTAGTACCGGCGCTGGTGGTGCTCCTGGTGCTGCGGGTCCAACAGGTCCAACTGGTGCTGGCCCAACGGGGCCGACCGGCCCGACTGGATCGGGGAGCGGCGTAAGCGTTACGGCCGCCACGCCGGACGTAGTTATCACGCCATCGCCGGGGACGGGCACGTTCACCGTTGGCACGACAGCGCCGCTCAACCAGCAGACGGGTACGACCTACACCGTCCTGACGGGCGATCAGGCGAAGGTCGTTACGTTATCCAACACCTCTGGCGTTGCGGTCACTCTTCCCCAGGCCGGGTCCGCGGGGTTCGCGTCCGGATGGGGCGCGACGTTCGTAAACCTGAACACCGGCGATGTGACAATCACCACGACGACCTCGACCATCAACGGTGAGGGCTCGCTTATCGTTTTGGAGCCGGGCGGAAGCGCAAGCCTCGTCAGCGACGGAACGAATTGGGAGGGGATGGTTTCGGCAGCCTACCCGGTCGGAACCAAGAACGCCTTGACCGCCGCCGGCGCTCTGCTGCGCGGGCGGAGCCGCGTAAACCTCATAACGCTCACATCGGCCGGGGCGACATTCTCGCTCGCCAACGGCCGGTTCTATGGTGAGCGGTGCAACATCGTCATCGCCAACACCAGCACCAAACTCGCGACGATCACGCCAACGTCGAATATCGACGGCGTGGCCTCGCGGATTATGTGGGCTGGTGAGTCAGCGGAGTTGTTTTGGAACGGTCCCGATTCATCGTCTGGCGAATGGACGAAAGTCGCGGGCAGGACGGTTGCGATGACCGCCACGATTGGTCTCGGCACGTCTACGGCAAACTCGGTCAATGGTGCTCCGACCTTGGTTCCGCTTGATACAAGCGTCGTTGATAATACCGGTTTAATGGTGAATACGGGGACCAGCGCAGTCGTCCTCAAACGACCTGGAACTTACAACATCACGGGACGGATATACTGGCAATCAGGCACAGCCGCGGCAACAGCCGTGGCGTCCTATCTGTTTCAAAACGCTAGTAATATCAATTACACCACGGTGTTCTGGACAACTGGCGGACCGCTCAACGTCGTGCCGGGAATAGACTGGGTTTTGACCGGCGCAGCAGCCGGAGACAGCATGACCATGGAATATTTCCAGAATTCCGGGCAGACCACCCCGACCATAAGAGGCACCAATGACCTCGGAGTGGCTGGAACCTTCCTCAGCGTTACAGAAGTTCCGAGCTGGTAAATGCTGCTTTTGCATTGTGGAGCCACCCCGAGACTGTGGGGCATGTTTCAGATGCCGACTGTCAACGGCTCCGGCGCAAGCAATGGCAGCATGGACGGCATGTGGGAGACGTTCAACTTCAACGCCGATTTCAAAGCGCCGATTGACGCGATCAAAGCCGCTGGCGGGAATTTCATGGCCGGGTTTCTAGCGGCGGACTTTCTGCGCAGCGGCAACATTTCAACGCCGACATTCCTTTCGCGGCTCACGCAGGTTATGGACTACATGGCTTCGCAGGGGATTAATTATCTCCCCTACGCATACACCACACAAAGCGAATGGCTTTCGGGTCTGACACTGACTGCGGTTGGAAATCTGATCGCGGCGGAATGTGCGCTCTTGGGGAGCTATTCCAACCTCGCCGGATTTGTCACGCAGGATGAGCCAATCCAAGGTTCATCAATCACAGGGACGGAACTTACATCGGTTTCAACGCTCTATCCCTATGCGCGAAATAACCTACCGGCGGCCGTGCCGGTTTGCGCTTGCCCAAATCCGCAAGGGAATGGGAACACAGTCGGTTCATATGGCGGTCAGTCTCAGACCAACACCGACGCCGTGCAGGGATATTGTGAAGTTTTTATCTATCATCCGTTTCTTCAAATCACAGCGGCGAATTTTACAGCGGTTCGGGCGGCGTATCCGGGGCGGAAGATATGGTTTCCGTCTGCCGTAGACTCCGCCTACAACGGCGGAACCACGGCGGGCATTGTTAATTCGATCATGGGCCTGACCCGCAAGGATGGGTTTAACAACTTCGGCTGGTTTGCGACGGTGGATTCGACCGTGGGAGACAATACCGGCTTTTTCGACGCCAGCTATACGCCGCACGCGGCGGATCTGTCGCTGTTCCAGGCCAACATCGGATGAAAATTGCGGTCTACGCCATCGCGCGAAATGAGGCTCAGTTTGTTGAGCGTTTTTGCGAATCAGCGAAAGGCGCCGACCTTGTACTAATTGCCGATACCGGATCGGACGATGGGACGCCGGATCTGGCGCGGCAACACGGGGCAATCGTCCACGATATTTTCATTTCTCCGTGGCGCTTTGACGTGGCGCGAAATGCCGCCCTCGCGCTGGTCCCCGCCGAAATCGACATTTGCGTGTCCCTCGACCTCGATGAGGAACTGCAGCCGGGATGGCGTGAGGAAATCGAGAGTGTATGGAAAGAGGGCGAGACGACGCGCCTTCGCTACGGCTTCGATTGGGGCCGTGGGATCGTTTTCCAGTACGAGAAGATCCACGCTCGCCGCGGCTATCGCTGGCATCATCCGTGTCACGAATACCCTGTCCCGGACCGGATTGAAGAAGTCTGGGCGGAGACCTTCAAGCTGCTGGTAATCCACAAACCGGATAACACCAAAAGCCGCGGGCAGTATCTCGACCTGCTGGAATTGTCGATCGCGGAAGAACCCGACGATCCGCGCAACGGGTTTTATTACGCCCGCGAGCTTTCATTTCACCGGCGATGGGAAGAGGCGATTGCGGCGTGCAAACGCTATCTCGCGCTTCCAAGGGCTATCTGGGCAAACGAGCGGTGCTATGCGATGCGCGTTATGTCGCGCTGCTATGCCGAGCTTGATAACTACGGTGAGGCGATGGCGTGGGCACGGCGCGCAACCGCTGAGGCACCATCAACGCGCGAGCCGTGGTGCGAGGTGGCTACCCTGGCGTTTCGCATGGCGATGTGGCCGGAGTGCTTTGGGGCGGCCATGTCAGCGCTCGCGATCACGCATCGGGAGAGACTGTACACCTGTGATCCGGCGGTTTGGGGCGCGCTGCCGCATGATCTTGCCGCCATCGCGGCGTGGCACCTGGGCATGGCGTCCATTGCCATTGAACAGGGCAGGCTCGCCGTGGAAAAGGAACCTGGCAATCCGCGGTTGGTCGAAAACATGGCATGGTATGAAGGGCGCAAGACAATCGCGACCGAAGGGGCGGCGAGTGGCTGAGGTCGTCTTACGCTGCGGAAATAGGATAGCGACGATGCGGCCCACGGCGAGCGTCCGGCGCTCGCTTCAAATCCATGCTGCGCTTGATGCGGTCCGCCCAATGCACGGAACGGTCGAACAGCGTCGCAACCTCATGGGCCGAAACACCGGCTGCAAGGATCTTTTTCGCCTCGGCTATCTCGCCTGGCGTAGCCTCGTCGTAAGTCATAGGGCCCCTCTCAGTGCGCCCGGTTCTCTCTCTCCGGACACGGACGAAAGTTATGCACAGGGGAATTTCGAATGGAAGTAGTTTTCGGAACCCAGAGCTATGAATCGCGCGCTTTGCAGCTTTCGGCGCAACGGCTGGTAAATTGCTTTGTTGAGTCGCAACCGGAAGGAACGAAAAGTCAGGTGCCGTTGTTCGGCGCACCAGGGCTCACAGCCTTTGCGACACTTCCGACTTTTCCGATTCGCGGCATGTGGAATTACCGCGGCAATCTATGGGCGGTGGGTGGCGACTCGCTCTATCGCCTGAACGCAAACGCTGGCCTCAAGAAAATCGGGTCCGGGATTTCCGGATCGAAGCCCGTCGTCATGGCGGACAATGGCGTTCAGGTCATGGTTATCAACGGGCAGTCCGGCTACGTCGCCACGACCGCCACAGACGCTTTCCAACAGGTGAACAGCGCCAATTTTTTCAGCGCCAACACCATGACGTTTTTCGATGATTACTTCGTGTTCAACCGCAACGGCACGAATCAGTTTTTTCTTTCCGCCTTGCTCGATGGCCTCACCTACAACGGCCTCGATTTCGCCTCTGCAGAAGCCGATACGGGCCTTCTCGTCGGGGTCGGAAAGAACCTTCAACTGCTCTACCTGTTCGGCGCGACCCACATTGAAATGTGGTATGACGCGGGATCACAGACCTTCCCGTTTGCGCGCTACGCCGGTGCGGTCATTCCACGCGGATGTGCGGCAGCAGGCACAATCATCGCTCAGGACCAGGCGCTTTTCTTCCTTGGCGACGATCGGATTTTCTACCGGCTGCAGGGCAATGAGCCGATTCGCATGTCGACGCACGGCGTCGAAAAGGCGATTGAGAGTTACGGCAGCAGCATTTCGGACGCCTTCTGCTTCACCTACACAATCCAGGGCCACAAGATGATCCACCTCACCTTCCCATCCGTGCCTCACTCCTGGGTTTTCGACATCTCGACCCGCAAATGGCACGAACGCGAATCATGGGACGCGAACAACAACACCCTCAAGCGGTGGCGCGGGAATTGCGCCGCTGAGTGCTACAACAAGGTCCTGATTGGCGATTTTCAGACCGGGACAATCTGGAAGCTCGACTGGAACGCCTATGATGAGGGCGGCAACACGATGCAGATGCTCGCGCACTCGTCGCCAATCCACGCTGAAAAAACGCGCCTTTTCATGAACACGCTGGAATTGGACATGCAATCCGGCATCGGCTTGGCGAACGGACAAGGCTCCGCGCCGGTGGTTATGATGCGGTGGTCAAGGGACGGGGGCGAAACATGGTCGGCGCAACAGCCGCCGCGCTCGATCGGAAAGATTGGCGAATATAAAACGCGGCAGCGCTGGAAAAATCTCGGGCAGGGCTACCAATGGGTTTTCGAAATCACGATTTCTGATCCTGTCCAACGCGCATTGATCGCAACCTATGTGGATGCGCAGCAAGGCATGGCCTAATGGCCGAGACCCCCAACGCACAATTCCCGGTTTCCCCGCCACTCGCGCAACTCCAACTCGTTGATCCGCGGACCGGCAAGCCAGCCCTTCCCCAAGGGCTGGCCTTTCTGCAGCAGATTTGGGCGGCCCTGCAGGGCAATGGCGGCGTGATCGACCAAACCACGGTCATCTTCAACATGACCGGGGACGTAACGATCACCGCCAATGGCGTCAGTTCAATAACGCCCGGCGCGGTCACCACCGCCAAAATCGCCGATGGCGCGGTAACGACGCCAAAGATTGCCGATAGTGCGGTCACGACCGCGAAAATTGCAGCGCAAGCGGTCACCACGGCCAAAATTGCTTTGTCTGCGATCACCAATGCTCTGCTGGCGGCGCTTTCGGTTGCGACAGGAAATATTCAGGGCGGAGCCGTTACCTATCCGAAGATCCAGGCGGTTACGGATGGGCGTTTGCTCGGGCGTTCGGCAGGCTCGGCCGGCACCATGCAGGAACTCACCGTTGGCGCCGGCCTCAATCTCTCGTCCGGGGCTCTTTCCGGATATGTGTTCGTCGGGGTTGCCGGCAGTCTGCCATCGGCTTCATCGGCGGGCGTCGGCGGGCGCGCCTTCGTCACCGATGCGAACGCGACGACATTCGCTTCGATCGTCGCGGGCGGTGGTTCTAGCTCGGTGCCGGTTTATTCAGACGGGACGAATTGGCTGATCGGGTAGCGTCTGCCAAACGGCTGTGCTAAACGGAAATCAGGTTCAGCACAGCCAAGCCAAGCCAGCATAGATCAATGCGACTGTCGGGGGCTGGCGGCTTTGGCGAATTCACCACCGTTTTTTATTCTGACGCTTCCGCGTTCGCGCTCAAAATGGCTCAGCGTTTTTCTGTCTTATCCGGGGCACGCTCCTTGCGGACATGACCTTGCGGTTGAGTGCGATAGCGTTGCCGACTTCCTCACTGCCGTGTCGTTGCGCAGCGGGACGGTCGAAACCGGCGCCGTGCTCGGCTGGCATCGTTTGGTTGAGCGTTTTCCAAAATCGGCCTTTCTCGCGGTGCATCGGCCGGTCAATGAAATTCACGCCTCTCTGAAAAAGCAGGGCGTCGATGTTCCTTATGCCGAGCTAACGCGCCGGGCTCAAATGCTTGAGGATTTTTCGACCTTTCCAGGCGTAATGAGTTGTTCCTTCTCCGAACTGGACAGCCCGAAGATCTGCGGCAGCATATTCGAGCGCTGCTTGAAGAGGACCTTCGATCCAATTTGGCACGCACGCCTGGCCGGCGAGAATATTCAGATTGATCTTAAGGCTCGCGTGGCGCGGCTTCGCAATCGTGCTCAGGCATTGGAACGACTCAAGGCAGAGGTGACCGCGTGAGCGCGTCCTTTGCCGTCGAACCATTGGATAGATTTTGGCCCGAAGCGGACGGGCTGATGGCGGCTCACACTCGCGAAGTCGATGCGTGTGATCCGGCCGATTACCGCTTTGACGTCGCGCAAGCCAAAGCAATCGAAAACGCCGGGATGCTTGTGATCTGCACGGCCCGGGACGGGGGCAGGATCATCGGCTACTGCATCTGGTTTCTCTCAACCTCGCTCGTCTGTGCCGGGCGGAAAATCGCCACGCAAACCGGGTGGTATGTGACACCCGATTCGCGCGAAGGCGGCCTCGGGCTGCGGCTGTTCCAATTCGCGATCAATGAATTGCGGCTCCGCGGCGTGGTCGAAGCCTTCCCGCATTTCTGGGCGAAGTCGTCGCCGCGCCTGCACCAATTCTTCGACCGCCTCGGGGCGGAGCCAGTGGAAAGCGTCTATCGGATGAGGCTCGCATAAGATGGCTTGCATCAGCCTTCCGGCCGCAATGCTTATTGGTGGTGGAATTTCCGCGGCGGGCTCGCTCGGCAGCGCTGCTATCCAGTCCAATGCCGCGAGCGATGCGGCCGCCGCGCAAATGTCGATGTACAATCGCACACGGAGCGACCTTTCGCCGTTTATTACCGGCGGCGGTAATGTTTTCTCCGGCCTCACCGGGATTGCGCCGTCCATGACGGCAAATCTGGGCGCCGGTACCAATCAGCTTGCAACGCTTCTGGGCCTTGCGCCGGGCGGAATGGCCTCGGCCTTGACCGCGCTCCAAAACATGCCGGGCTATCAGTGGCAGCAACAGCAGGGGCAACAGGCTGTCGATCGTTCGGATGCAGCCAAGGGGCTTCTGCTTTCCGGCGGCCAACTCAAAGACACCATGGCCTACAATCAGGGCCTCGCGTCACAATCCTATGGCGGCCTCGTAAGCAACCTGCAGAACTTCAATAATTCGCTCACTTCGCCGCTTTACAATCTGTCCGCGCTTGGCGCGAACGCCGCGGCCGGGGTGGGAAGCGCCGGGATGCAGGCGGCCACGAACATGGGCAATGCCAATATGGCGGGTGCCCAGGCGATTGCCGGCGGGATTAACAACACCGGGTCTGCGCTCAACAATGCGCTGAGCAATTACCTCATGACCCAGGGCGGCTCTGGCAGCAGCTACGGCACGCCGCCGGGAGTGGGAAATCCAAACTACGGCTACAACCCGAACGCATAGAGGACCGCAGTTATGAAGCACATGAAAATCTCCAAGATCAAAATGCCCAAAAGCCCGCGGCTTGAAGGTTCGCGGCCGCGGATGCATCGTCAGAAAATCTCGACCACGGGCAAGAGCGCCTTTCCTGCGGGCGGCCTCGGCTTTCCGGGTGCTGGCGGTACTGCTGGCGGCGCGGCCTTTGGTCCGGGTAGCGCAGACATGGGCGGCGCGCCTCCGGGTGGATCGCCGGCGCCACAAGATCAGGGCGGCCCTCCCAACATGGCACCATCGCTCCCGGGACAGTAATCCGTGGCTGAATACTATCCGTCCCTGCCCGCCATCACGCCGGTCATAAACCCGCTGCAATTAACGCTGGCGCGCAATCAGATGGCATTGTCGAACGCCACGACGCCTTTGGACATTGCGGCGGCGCAGGAAAGTTTCCAGCAAAAGAGCGCGCTTGATCCGCTGATTTTGCAGCAGCAGCGCACGCGCAACAGCCTTGAAGCCGCGCAAGCCCAGACGGCCCAAACAACGGCGGACACGCAAAGCGGGCTGGCGCCCCTGACGGTTCAGGGCGCGACGGAAAGCGCTCAGGCCAACACGACGACTTTCCAGAACCAACAGATTG